>MDSZ01138996.1_pt1 | contig 12209 bp, 8 predicted proteins | sample 811201 | NCBI WGS metagenome assembly MDSZ01 (sample SAMN05326647, study PRJNA326480) | marine metagenome | isolation source: seawater | place: Indian Ocean: North | collected 2010
GGATGACGTAGACAAGTTGAAGAACTCGCTTACCGATGTCACGGGCGGATTGTCCACGGCCTTTGATACCACCTTGCTTGGTTTGGTTGCCTCGATTGTGGTTCAGATGCTGATGACCTTCCGCAAGCGGCAGGAGTTTCTGCTCTTGGACGAATGCAACGAGTATTGCCAAACTTACGTCTTGGCGAAGCTTAAGCTCGAAAAAAGCGGACGTGGCAGGGGGGGCTGACCATAAGGCTTGAACCGCTTGATTCTTTTAAACTAAATAAATACATAAGTATTTGTTGTGAATTCGTTCAGGTCAGTTGAAGGTAAGACTGGTATGATCAAAACTCCAGTAAAGGCAAAATGGGCTGTGGCCCGAGAACTTATTTCCCCGATTTTTTCATATGGGCAGAAGTAGCCGGAACAGCGAAGAGAAGGTAAGTTTCTTTGCCTTTCAGGACATCATAACCGCAGTTATTGGCATTCTTGTCCTGATCGCCTTGATCCTTGCCTTGCAAGTTAACCCGAAAAGGGAAAACGAAGGGGATAGTCCCGGTAACAATACGGCTCCTGTTGAATTGATCGAAGGCCAAAACGAGGGTGGGGGAAATGCAACGATTGTCGTTAACAGCGAATTCAATGCAACCGAGGTGATCGAAGAAATAGCCAAAATTCATCAGGAGATTTCGGACGAAAACCGCTCCTTCCTTGTCAAGAGAGACGAAAAGAACAGTGAAATCGAGGAACTGGCCAAGGAACTCAAGCGGGTCAATCTTCAAGTGCAGATTTTCAAGAAGAAGCTTGGAATAACCGACAGCAACGAGAGTGAGGAGATGAAGAAAGCCTTAAAGACTTTGGAGCTGACCATTGATTTGGCAAAGGTTCAGCAAAAGGAGTTGGATGAGAAGAAGAAAGGATTGGAAGACCAAATCAACGCACGTATTCTTAGGGCCGTTTCGGATATGAGCGAGTTGGAAATCCAGCAACTTGATACCCAATTGAACACCCAGATCGAACAACTGTCCAATCAGATTGAGAATGAAGTCAGGGTCATTCCGAAGGAAACCAAGATTGGTAAAAAACCCATCCTCGTCATTCTGAGCGCAACCGAATTCACGATCGGAGTTTTTAATGGTGAGCAGCGTACGATCCAGGTCACTCCCGCCACCTATTACCGGCAGTTGGGAGGAGCCCTGAACACTTACGACCGGAATCAGAATTTTTTCGTCTACTTTTTCCGCCCCTCCGCTTGCGAAACGGTGGTGACGAACGTTCCGGGTCGCAATGGGGCGATCGAGATGAACCTCTTTGATTTACTTTGCTCAGCCAAAGTGAATCTTAACAGCCAAATGGGGTTCCGCTTTGGCTTCGAGCCGATTCATGAGGAGGCCGCTGTGCTCTTTAGCAACAAGAATCCCGATATTTTTGAGGACCTTTTTTCGGATCCATGATCAATCTTGTACATTATGGCTAGGGAAGAAGAAGAAGGCGGAAGCTTGGATATGTTGCTCGATACGTTGTGCAACACTTTTGGTGGTATTATTCTAATCGCCCTGTTGCTAGCCCTGAGCGTGAACAAGAAGAGCGTCGAACTTTACGACAAATTGGTAAAGACGGATGACAACCAATCCGAACTGATCAAGGAGAGGGAGCAACTCAAGAACTCTTTGCTTGATCTCAAGGACGATCACGTCGACGTGATCGAGGACCTCGAGGATGAAGCGGACCGGTTCAGGGAGGAAATCGAGGAGCTCAAGGATCTGATGGACGATTTGAATAGCGATGCGTCCGCAGTCGAGGAATTGGCGAAGAGGGAGAAAGAGAAAGTGGAGAACCTCAAGGAGCAGGAAAAAATGGAGGAGGAGGAGAGGCTAAGCCTTGAGGAGGAGGTATCCCGGTTGGAGACCATCTTGGAGCATCAGGAACTATCGCAGGAATTGAAGAAAAAGCCTTATCGCAAGGTCAGTTTGCCCCAGCAAAAGGATACCAAGAAAAAACCCCTGCCCGTAATCGTCGCCCATGGAAAAATGTACCCCTTGGCCAAGTTCGGAATTGGGAAAACCGAGAAGAATGAAGCTGGTCTGACCTGGAACACCGCTCCTGACAATCAGTTTCGCATCGAGGTCGATCCCGCATCAGGCATTGATCCAATGAACGATCAGTTGCTTGATGGCTTTCTATCCTCGGTCCGAGATGCCCCTAGGAAGGTCCGGGAGGACTTTTTCCTTAACCTGTGGGTCTTCTCCGATTCGGAGAGTTTTGGGGTGTTCAACAAGATCCGAGACGAGGCGGTTTTGCGAGACTTGGACTACAACTGGCTTCCTATTTCCGAACTCCCCGTCATGATCAAGGCAGACAACGTTCCGTGGAAAATCCAGTGAGACCTTCGAGCTTCTGGAGATTTTTTATTTTTTCTTGTCCAAATTTAACGAATAGCGGCAGATCTATTGTAAATGAGTTATGAATCCCACGAGTCCCGTCCGCGAAGCTTTGCCTTCAAGATCTGCTTGCGACTGTTTGCAAAGGTCGAAAGTGGTTCAGGAGTTGGTAGCGATAGCCTGATGGGACAAGAACGATCGATATAACCATGGAATTTATTTCTAATAAACTGTGTTTTTGTGCGTCTGAGCGATATGAAAACTTGCGAAAAAGCATTGCAACAAACTGCCGTTTGGTAAAACGCAGTTACAGTAAAAACCTATATATTTACCTTGTTTAAAAGTAACATTTGGATTTAATTACGAACATGACAAAAGAGCTATTAATTTCCTTTTCATTTGGAGCTGCCATATTGGTGGCTTTGGTGTGGGGCATTGCCGACAATGGCATTCTTTCCAATCCATTTTTTCTGTTGGTTGGTTTGGTCTGCGTAGTTGGGCAGATAGTCATGGCGCATTTGGCATTCAATCAGTATAAGAACCTTTCCACTCAAACACCTAACGAAGGACAAGAAAATGACCGAGAAGAACGATCAGAAGATGGATTCGACGACTGAAGAGGAAGAAGAAAACCTCTTGGAGTCGGAAGAACAAGAAACTCAGCTTGATCCCAAGCATCGCACGCCGGCTCTCGCCAACTTGATTGCGGGGTACGCCTTGGCACTTGGCTTTGGCATTCTCTTGGCAATGGGCATGGGGGAGCAAGCCACCGATGAGATTGTGGACGAAGGAGTCGTTACTGAAGGCGAAACCATGGCGGCCGCGAACGCTGCTCCAGACGAAGGGGAAATCATTTCCCTTGTCGGCGGCGCGAACATCCCTTGGCCTCAGGGGCAAGTTTGGGAGGAACCTGGTTACACCGCCGATATCGAAGGTGAGGACTACACCTCCTTTGTCGAGGTTGCCAACTTTGTGGACGTAAACGTTCCTGGTCTTCATCAGATTACCTACACCGTTAAGGACAAGGATACTGGAGATGTTCGCGAATCGTTGACCCGTTTCGTAACCGTTAACCCATCCGGGTTTGTCGCCGACCCCGTCGTATACAATGATCGTCTTACTGGCACGGTCTTGGCAGACGATCCGATTAATGCCGTTGTGGGTGGTCGCGATAGCGTTTACATCGACAATGACGACAGACATCTTCGTCTCGCAGGTACTGACCTTGGTCATGGACGCGTTGAAGGTGGAGTCGGCGGTGGAGGTCATGGCGGTAGAGGTCATGTCGGTCGTGGAGTTCGCGTTGACGATGGTCTTGACGCCGTTTCCCTTGAAGGTCGTCTTCGCGACTTGGATGAGGACTTGGTTGTAATCGAGGATAACGATCGCGACTCGATTGCCCGGATCGATCGCAAGGACATTGGTCTTGAGAATGGTGGAAACGATCGTGTCAACTTGGACAACTTCGTGCCGAGCAAGCGCCGTGCAAACGATGATGATGAGCTTGGTGAAGTCGGAAACTTCGGCGAAGACGGCGATGGTTTTGGTAAAGGCACGCTTCCCGGAGTAGGCAAGGGTTCTGAAATTTATGCGTACAACTTCCCCTCTCAGGGTGTTGGAGCCGGTGTCGGAAATCCGGCCGTTGGCGCCGCAGCCGGCTTTGCCGGTCTCGGAGCTGGTATCGGACAGGCCGTACTTGACGGTCAAGCTGTTCCCGCTTTGGGCGGAATTGGAACCTATGCTCCTGCCGCTCCATCCAAACCCGCCGGTCCGGACGCAGACAAGGACGGTATCCCCGATGCCATGGAGGCTGCTTTCAAGACCAACCCGAGTTCAAATGACACGGACAAGGACGGCGTATCCGATGCGGACGAAATCAAGGGTATGTCCAACCCGCGTGATCCTGGCAGCAAGCCGGGAACACCTGCCCCGGGTGGCGATGCCGATTCTGACGGAGTGCCTGAATCCTTGGAAGCTCTTTACGGTCTTAATCCAGGAAATTCCGATACCGACGGTGACGGGTTTTCCGATGGAGAAGAATTGGCAGCAATGACCAATCCGAAAAGCCCTGCCAGTAACCCAGGAGAAGCCGGTGGTCCTGCATTGGCTGTAGCTCCCGGAGTTGCGGGTGGTGTAGCAGGCTTGGTATCCGGAGCCGGGGCAGGTTCCGCCGCCGGTTTGGTTTCCGGTCGTGTTTCCCATCCTCTCGGTTTGGGTACGCCAGGACCTGGTCAGCCAGGCTATGGTGTTGGTGGCATCGGTGGGATCGGAGGTCGAGGTGGTCATGACGATCGCGATGATTGGAATTTCGATCATCTGCCCAAGGACGGTAACCTTTACATCATGATGCACGTCGATGGCAGCGGATCGATCCTCAATACCCGCAAGTCGCTTGAAGTGATGAAGGACACCCTTCTCAAGGAAGCTCTTCTTCCCTACTACAAAAATGACGAGGGGCTCTACAACAAGCGAGTTTCGGTCGTTGACGGAGAAGGCGAGCGTACGCTCAAGTTCTTTGCTCAGGCCGCAAAGAAGGAAAACGTTTTGGCTCTTGTTTTCCAAGACGAAGCTCAGCCCGACTACCATCTGCCCAACTTTAACAAGAAACCCGAAGAGCATTACATGGACGACTTGAAGAAATTGCGCGGTAACCTGAACGGTTACGGAGGTCTTTATCGAGGCATTATGTTCCAAGTCGATCGGGGCAAGACCTTCGCCAAGTCATTCAAAGAATTCGTAGAGAATGCTTGGCAGGGAGAAGGCTATCTCAAAGGAGCCGGACAAAGCCTTAAGCCCTACTACTGGCGTGACAACACCAACCATATCCGTAATCACAACGGAATCGTCTTTAGCGACGAGTACCATGTGGATTCAGAAGGTGATCCTGCTTACTACATGAACCTTATCATGGACGCATCCCGTAAAGTCGGTTTGGACTTGGGTAGATATGGCGGAGCGGAGGAAGATGCCCGATACAACGCAAAGGTTAGAGAAGGTTCTTCTTCAAGTGCTTCCTCCCTCAACGCGATGTGTCCTATCAAAAAGGACCGTAAGGCCAATCCTTCAATAACCGCAACGAACTCCAGGGGGCAAACGGTAGCTTTTTGCTGCAAGGGTTGTAAGAGCAAATTCGCTTCGGCCGATTGATCTTATTATCAAATGGCACGTCCCTTTTCCTTCCGTTATGAAAAGGGAACGGAATTTTAAAAAGAGGGAGAGCACGGTATGAACACCAAGACCGTGCTCTCCCTTATTTTGTCTGCGACCGTAGGCCTTGCCGTTTTAGGGAATCTTTTCGCAGGCAATCTGCTGATCGCAGCTATTTTGGTCTTTGCGATTTTAGGAGTCGGAGCTCTTGCCCACCTCGCATTCTTCGAGGAGAAACGAAAACGAAAAAATCGGGTTGGTCCCATCCCTTGGGTTAACTTGGGAATGTCTTACGGCGTTCTCTTGATGGGTCTCGCTAGCTTTCTTTACTTCCTTATCAATCCGGTCGATGAACTTCAGAGCACCATAGCCAAGGCCGGGCAAGCTCCTGGAGATGAAACCGAGGGCTCGAAAATTCCCTTGAGCGAAAGAACCAACGTTCATTCGGGAGGAGAAGATGCCAAGCTCGGGAGTGCCGGAAGCGGTGGTGGTGAAGAAACTCTAGGTGGTCGCAATGAGGACAACCAAAATGCCATGAGAGAGGCGCAGGTTCTAGACCCGGGCATAGCAGGAGCCGCCCAAGGCGTTTCTGAGAAAACCAAGGTTGCCGCCCAAAACGCTCAGGATTTACCCGATCCAGGGGCTTCTGATCAAAGTCTCGTAAATTCCAAGGATCAAGTAAATGCCCGGATAGGAGAAGATGATGAGACCAAGATCATTGGGGATCCCGATTCACTTGTTTTCGATGCGCCTGAGGACAAAACCCTGGCTTTCGCTCCTACCTTGTTTCAGGGAAAGAAAGCGGATGATCCATTGGATCTGCCAAAAGCCAAGGATGACAAGTTTGCCAATGTGGGTGGTGCAGTAAATTCCCTTGGCATTGCTGTCCCAAAGTCCATGAGCGGGCGATGTGACAAGCTTGGGCGGATTAACCGGCTTACCCGTGCTGGGGTCGGAAACCCGGCACGAGTGGAAAAGAGCGTGGTCAAGGCTTTGGACTGGATCACTGCCAATCAAAATGCGGATGGATCCTGGGGGAAGACCGCGAAAGGCGCTATGACCGGGTTTGCTCTTCTATGTTATCTTGGACACTGTGACTTGACTGATTCTCCGGAATACGGCGAGACCGTTGCAAAGGGCATCAAATATCTTGTCGAGCTTGGAGATGAAAAGGATGGTTGGCTTTTTGTCACTCATAACAAGCACGGAGCTGCATACGCCCAAGGCATCGCAACCTATGCCATGGCCGAAGCGTATGGTATGACCGAAAAAGATTTTATTCTCCCTGTTTTACAGAAAGCCATTCATCGCATTGTGGCGGGACAGAAACAAGATGGAGGATGGGTGTACATGGAGTCCCGACCAGGCCCGAATGGCTTGAAATTCGATGATTTCGGGAAGAATGAAAAAAGGTCATGTGATACTTCTGTAAGCGGTTGGCAATTTCAGGCTCTCAAGGCTGCCTACAATACCGGTGCGGTTTTCCCTGGTTTGGAACCGGCTTTGGAGGGTGCGGTTAAGAATTTTTACCGCGTGTATTCTGCGAAAAACGGGGGGTTCGGTTATCAGACCGCGACCCAAGCATCCAACCTGAAGCACAAGTTGACGGGCGTAGGTTCTCTTGGTCTTCAGTCTTGGTCGAAGGGGCATCCTTCCGATGAGCAGAAGAAGGAAACGTTGAATAATGCGATGAAGCACATCCTCAGGAATAACCCGACGATGGATTACAATAGCGCGGATGCAAATCTCTATTCCTGGTACTACGATACGCAAGCGTTGTATAATTATGGAGGCGCCTATTGGAAGGCATGGAATCGAAAGATGGAGCCGCTCCTGTTGAACGCTCAGCTAGATGATGGAAGCTGGCCTTCCGAAGGCAGCGGGCTTACAAAAAAACGCTCGGGAGGTGATGCGGAGATTTATAGAACGGCTCTTTGTACCTTGATGCTGGAAGTTTATTATCGTTACGTTTACTGACGGTTTTCGAAGTTGCACTGGTACGCTGATGGCTATTTTTGAAAAGATCATTCTGGTTTCCGCCCTTTTTTCCATCTCTTTATCAGGCTCTCCATTACCCGTCAAAAGATCCGGTGACCTTTTTGGGATTTTGACGTCAAAGGGACAAGCTTGGATTGAAGTTAAGGAGGACAATGGATTCACTCACAGGTATCTTTCCCCTTGGCAGGGTGGCTCACCTACCAATGGCGGCGGGTTTGAGCCAAAGATGATTGATCAAATTGACGATCTTGTGGTTGGGAATCGTGTGTCGTTGTCTTGGTACTGGGATGGTCATCTTCGAGTCCTGAAGGTCAAGGTTATCAAGCCTTTGCTGAAGAATGGTGTATTTGCGGGCTATCTTCTTGAAAAGGGGGATAATTGGTTCGACGCAAGGACGGAGACAGGAAAAATCCCTTGGCGTTTTTATGCCCGTTGGGTAGGTGGGATGCCGGAAGATGGGGGAGGGTATGATACGAGAAAGTTTGTTTTTTTGGACGACGCAGACCCGAACCTTCCCATCCGCTTTTCCTGGACCTATGACTTTCGTCCTCGGATTAACGAATTTATAGACGAGGGAGAAGACGAGGATGCCTTTGTTCCTTTTTACGAAGGTAAGAAATTGTCCAAGCCCTATTTGAGCAATCCTTCACCATCCGCCCCGAATTTCAATCCCTTTGATCAGACGAAACCCGCAGGCAATCCTTTCGATAGCGTTAATCCGCCTGCTTCCAACCCTTTTGATCAGACAAAACCCGCAGGCAATCCTTTCGATAGCGTTACTCCACCTGCTTCCAACCCCTTTGATCAGGCGAAACCCGGAGGCAATCCGTTTGATTCTGTGGACAAGCCGAAAAAACCATCTCCTCCGACAAATCCATTTGATTCGACTCCTCCGCCCGCACCTACCAAAAACCCTTTTGATGACGCTGTTTTGCCCGGTAATCCCTTTGACACGTTAGAGAAACCCAACCCCTGACCTGAGGTTTTTCCCGTCCTTAATTCTTGTGGATATCGTCTCGGATCGAAATCTGAGAACCATTGGACAATAACCAGAGAGCGTCACTGGCATATCCCTTGTCCCAAGACCTCATCGTCTTGATCCAATGCTTGTTGATCCTATATGGCAAAGCAGTTACGTCTTTTAAAATATTTCCAGACCACAGGATATCAATGATCTCATTCTTCTTGTCCAAACCGACTACTTCGACGTTAGGTTCCTTTATCTCAAGAGCGACTTTTTGCGCTTCCTCGAACGATTCGTAAGTTGCCGTGAACTTTTGATCCATCAAAATACCGTCTCCCTTGCGAATGCCGATCCGGTCGATGTGGGAAGACCATATCGGTACGATCTCATTTCCTTTTGCGTCCAAAGTGTACACCTCGGCCGGAGCATTGTCGGGGTTGCGGTATGCCGGAATGTTCTTGATTGCCTTGGCCGCCTCGTCGATTGCTCTGGAAAAGCCATTGGGCGTTGGTTTGTGAGGGGGAAACGGACGTTTTTTATCGGGCAGAATGACAACGAGTGAAAAGGTTTGCGGATAGAAGGAGATTTGTTCTTTTTCAAGTACTCCTGCTTTGCTGAAGTGCCCTGTTTCCATAAGCAGTTGCCCTTGTGTCCAATTACCGTCTCCTGGATGAAAATACGCTTGATAAGGACCGACGGGGTTTCCTTCTGAGAACGCTACTTTAAGCCTGAGGTGATTTTTAACCGTTAATTCGCCCGGTTTCTTATCTTTCTCGGTTAATTTTTCCTTGTACCTGAATACGTCATTGTTTGATGCGGGGTAGTATAGGGTAAAGTTGCCATCCAATTCCCCGTTCTTGAAGTTTTTTTCGTAAACCAGTTCGCCGGTTTTCCCGTAGGCCGTGAATTGACCGTGGCGCTGGCCATTTTTGTATGACCCGGTTAGGAGCTTGATCCCATTCCTCTGCCAGAATGTGAAATCACCATCCCTCAATCCCTTGAGAAATCCGACTTCGAAGTGCTTTTGCGGACCTTTCCAAAAGCGATCTTCGCTCGATTCCGGATAATACTGCTCCACAAAGGCCTGCTTGGTTTCACCAAAAGGCTCGTCTGCCCCTATTGCATAGAGAATCTGGGTTCCGTTATCATCTTTTCGGTACTCTACGTCATCCGGTTGAAGACGTTCTTCCGCGCATGAACTTAAAAGGGCGAACGAGCACAGCAAAAGTGCAAATGCTTCGCGTCCATGTCTCTGGTAAAGATTGTGCATGTACTGAAACATCACACAATAATGTTGGAAGAAGCGGTTTCGCAATGGAAAACTTATTTTTGCCGTGAACGAACTTGTTCGGCAATTTCATCAATATCGTCAGCCGGAAGGGTGACGAGACTCGTGGGGCGTCCCCGGTCCATCTTGTACACGGCGATTCCAAGCCAATCCCCGTTCCTGTCGAAGACCGGGGTTCCGGGAGACGTGTTTTCAATGACAAAGTATTTGCGCGGTTTCTCAATCACTGCATTGACCCAGCCCTTTCTGAGGGTTGACTGCCGATAGAGGTTCCTACCCAGCTTCCCGAGGGAAACGACCTCGTCAAGAGCCTGAGGAAGGATGCTTTTCTCCTTTTGGGATCGGGGAACGTGTGAAAAATCGATGTTGGCGAACTCTTTGTTCTCCGGCTTTTGCTTGATTGGCAGGACGAAAGCCAAATCCAAGTCGGTATCCTTGACCACCAATTGGGCAGGTACTTCAGTCCCATCCTGGAGAAGAATGAGGACTTCGGTATAGTTGACGTTGACCGAACCGCCCGGGGTCCGCATGCGGGAAAGCAAAGTTGCGGTAGGGTCGACTCTGCTCAAAGACAATACGGTCAGCCCGTCTTCGGCGATAATCGTGCCCAAGGCTTCGAGTTTCTGTTCTTGCGGAGGCAGGCTTCTTCCACCTGCGCTGATCTCGACGCGCACGGTGGCGGATACCCAAGTTACGCAGTTGGCATGACTTTCAAGCAATTTCCGCCAAGTGCTCTCGGCTCTTTTTCCAAGAAGAGCGAACGGTATGCAAAAGACCAGAATGGAAAGAAATGGAAAAGGGTGTTTCATATGGATTCAAGTTAGCTGTTGTCCCAGTCGGGTTCGAGTTCGAGGAAGAGCGTATGGATTCCTCTGCGGACGAAAAAGATGATCCTCTTTGCTTTGTTTTCGATCAGTTCGTTCATCCTTTTTTCAAACGCTTTGACTTTGCTTTGATTTGCTCCGTTGATCATCAGGAGCAAGTCTCCTTGTCGTAATCCCGCCAAGGATGCCCAACCTGCAGATTCGACATTGTGTACCATCAAGCCCGGATGGTCGTTTTTTAACCTTATGCTTACGCGGTCCCCGAAGGATAATTCCCTGACCGTAAACTCGAAGGTTTCCTCCTTGTATTCGGGAAGCTCGTTTGCCGGGTCGGGTCGTTTCTCCAAGGTAATGTTCAGATCCAGTGGGGCGCCATCTCTCAGTCCGGTCATGCGGACGACTGAGTCGGTCTTGTATTCCTTGATCATGTTTCCAAAAATTTCGGCATCTTCGGTCCGGTACGCATTGATGATTTGGCCATCCATCCGAAAAAGGAGATCCCCGGCGAGCAAACCGCCCTTTTTCGCCGGTGTATCCGGATAGACTTGGGCGATGCGGACTCCCCGGGTCGTACGAGGGAGTTTCAATGCATCTGACAAATCTCTGGTCAATACCTGGGTCGATACTCCGACCCATGGTTTCCATGCCTGCATCGGGCGGTTCTCTTCCGCTTCCGGTCCGATCTTTACGACCGTGAGCAAGTCGGCTAGATCCCGTTCGAAAGTAACTAGGGTCGGAACCGGTTCTGTTTTGCCGCGGGTGATTTGATTGGAAAGCCTGATCATGTCCGCCATATTTCTGACCGTTTTCCCATTCAGTCCGGTGATCACGTCCCCTGGGATCAGGTTGGGTTTTGCACTGGAAGAAGGTCCTCCTCTTCTTACCGAGTGGATCTGAGCGCCATTCTTGCTCGAGCGGCGCGCTTCCAAAGATGACATCAAGGTGAAGTTTCGAACCGTTACCCCCCAGTTCTTGAGCTCGCGTTCTTTGGCGAAAGCAGCCTCTCTGGTGGCTGTCTTGAGTGACCAGTTCATGGCCTTTTTCTTTCGGAGTCCGGTTATTTTTATTTCCGTTCCCGTTTTCATTCCATAGGCCAATTGATTGAACAACGGAAGGTCTTCCGCAATTCTTGCGTTCACTTTCTTTCCTGCATAAGTCTTGATCAAATCACCCGGTTTGATGCCCGCTCGGTGAGCCGGTGAATCCTTGATCACACCTGCGACCAGGATGCCGGTGTCTGAAGGGTTGAGGACTGGCTGACATTCAAGCCCGGTCCAGCATCGGGCGACAAAGCCTTTTTCCGCCAGTTGCTGAGAAACTTCCTTGGCTAAGTTGGATGGTATGGCCCCGCCTAAGCTACCGATCCCTACCTCATTGATTCCAATGATCTCGCCGCGTTCGTTGACCAATGGTCCTCCGCTATTGCCAGGGAAAATAACCGCGTCATGCCCCAGCCAACGTACGAGCTCGCCTACGTTTTCACCATCGAGCCTGAAGGATCCTGACATGGGCGAGATCATGGCTACGTTGGAAATGATACCCCGAGTAACGGACTGGGAAAGCCCGGCCGGGCTCCCCATTGCGAAACATGGATCTCCGACTTTTACCTTGTCCGAGTCCCCGAA
>MDSZ01014835.1_pt1 | contig 12208 bp, 11 predicted proteins | sample 811201 | NCBI WGS metagenome assembly MDSZ01 (sample SAMN05326647, study PRJNA326480) | marine metagenome | isolation source: seawater | place: Indian Ocean: North | collected 2010
AAAAACTTTAGGAAAAAAATGAGTGCTGAACAATTTATTACAAAACCAGATATGAAGATTTCTGTAAAACAAACTTTTGGTTTTGATAGTGAAATGCAGATTGATGCTTTTTCAAAAAAAAATGAATATGTGCCTAAAATTGATTCAGATTATAAATTTGATAAAGATACTACTTTAGCTATCTTAGCAGGTTTTTCTTTCAATAAAAGAGTGCTCATTCAAGGTTATCATGGTACAGGAAAATCTACACATATTGAGCAAGTTGCTGCAAGATTAAATTGGCCATGCATTAGAGTAAATTTAGATAGCCATATAAGTAGAATTGATTTAATTGGTAAAGACGCAATAGTTTTAAAAGACGGTAAACAGATAACAGAATTTAGAGAAGGTGTACTACCTTGGTCGATACAAAATCCAGTAGCTTTGGTTTTCGATGAATATGACGCTGGAAGACCAGACGTTATGTTTGTCATTCAAAGAGTCTTAGAGAGTGATGGAAAATTTACTCTTTTAGATAAAAACAAGGTGTTAGAACAGCATGATTTTTTCAGAATTTTTGCTACTACTAATACTGTGGGATTAGGAGATACCTCAGGACTTTATCATGGAACTCAGCAAATTAACCAGGGTCAAATGGATAGATGGAATATTGTTTCTACCTTAAACTATTTACCTTTTGAAAAAGAAATAGAAATCATTTTAGCAAAAAATAAAGCATTCAATAATAAAGAGGGCAAAGAGTTAATATCAAACATGGTAAAAGTTGCTGACTTATCAAGAAAAGGTTTTATTAATGGAGATATATCAACGGTGATGAGCCCGAGAACTGTTTTACATTGGGCTGAAAATACAGATATATTTAAAGATCAAGGATATGCATTTAGAATAACTTTTTTAAATAAATGTGATGAGTTAGAGAAAAAAATTATTTCAGAATATTATCAAAGGTGTTTTGGCGAAGACTTGCCTGAGTCGTCAATTAATGTTGTCCTGTAAAAGTGGAAAATAAAGAAAATAAAAAAGAAAAATTAGAAGATTTTAAAACCGCAATTACTTCAACTGTAAGATCATTATCAAACTCACATAAAATAGAAGTTTTTTTTGGTGATCAAGTTTCAAAATCAACAGATAACTCTATTAAATTACCAGATCTAGAACGAATAAATAATAAAATTAATTATGAGGAAATTCGAGCTATCGCAGACTCGAAATCTTTAAAGTTAAGATTCTCAAATAGAAAAATACTAAAAAAATATGAACCAGATGGGAATATTTCAAAAAAACTTTACGCTATTTCTGAAAAAATTAGATGTGAAAAAATAGGTGCTAGTTACTTTAAAGGTGTTAAAAATAATATTGAAGGATTCTATCAAAAAAGAATATCCTCGCTAGATCTTAAAAGTAGCGAAGATAAAATTGTTGAGTCATTTGAAAATTATCTAAGAGTAAAGTTTTTTGGTTTTCAAAATGAAAATCAAATCGAAAAAAAATTGAAATCCTACAAAAAAGATCTCAATGAAAAATTTAAAAACCAGATTAACGAGCTCAAAGATATTACTTTAGACCAGGAAAAATTTAATTCTCTTGTTTCTAAAATAATTTCAAACATGAGTTTAGATGAAGATATTAACGAAGAGGAAAAGAAAGAAGATGAAAAGGAAAAAAAAGAACAACAGCCCAAACCACAAGATCAAGAACAAAAAGGGATAGAAAAAGATGAAAAACATGAGGAAATGTCTATTGATACAGGAGTTCCAGATTTAGAAAATGAAGCAAAAGACTCTGATAAAGCTGATGAAGAACTTGAAATTGAAGATAATTCAAGACCTGATCTTAAAAAAAGAAGAACTAGTAATTTTGGAGATTTAAAATACAAAACTTATACTGAAGAATTTGATGAAATAATTAAGGCTGAAGATTTAGAAAATAACGAGGAGCTTGTTAGGCTAAGAAAAAACTTAGATCAACAATTATTGCAATTAAAAAACTTCATTTCTAAGTTAGCAAATAAATTGCAAAGAAAATTATTAGCAAAACAAAACAGATCATGGGATTTTGATTTAGAGGAAGGTCTGCTCGACACTTCAAAACTCCCAAGAATTATTATGGATCCATTCAACTCTTTATCATTTAAAAAAGAAAAAGATACTGAGTTTAAAGATACACTTGTAACAATTCTTATTGATAACTCTGGATCTATGAGAGGTAAACCAATTTCAGTGGCAGCTATTTGTGCCGATATTCTTTCAAGAACTTTGGAAAGATGTATGGTTAAAGTTGAGATTTTAGGATTTACAACTAAACATTGGAAAGGTGGATTCTCTAGAGAAAAATGGATGAAAAACAATAAACCAAACTTGCCAGGAAGACTGAATGATTTAAGACATATAATTTATAAATCTGCAGATACCCAGTGGAGACAAGCTAAAAATAATATGGGCTTAATGCTTAAAGAAGGTTTACTAAAAGAAAATATTGACGGAGAAGCTTTAAAGTGGGCATTCAACAAAATGAATAAAAGAAAAGAAGAAAGAAAAATATTGATGGTTATTTCAGATGGTGCTCCAGTAGATGATTCTACACTGTCAACTAACACCAGTGATTATTTAGAGACTAACTTAAAGAGAACAGTAAAGTGGATAGAAAAAAAATCTAATATTGAATTATTGGCGATCGGCATTGGACATGATGTAACAAGATACTATAATAGGGCAGTGAAAATTACTGATGTACAGGATTTAGGTGATGTGATGATAAATGAGTTAACAGATCTATTTGTTGAAAAAAATAAAAAAACTCTTCATTAACTTTTAACTCTTGAAATTGATTTTTCAGAATAATCTTTAATCCTATTTAATAAAAGTCTAAAAGGTATTAGCATTAAAACTGTTATTAATAGTTTTACAGTTAGATCTCCTAAAGCTAGGGTAAACCAAGGAATATCTGTTGCATAAAATGCTATTGAAAAAAATAAAAATGTATCTGTAATTGATCCAAGCGATGAAGAAGTAAGGGGTGCTATAAACCAGCTTTTGTTTCTTAGCTTGTCAAAAATTTGAACATCTAAGTTTTGGGCAATAAAAAACGCTACACCTGAACCTATAGCAATTCTAATTGAGATTATATCTTCAAAGTTAGTAGAAACAAATAATGTAAGTATTATTCCTATTATAAAGCCAATATAAACAACTTTTCTTGCAACTATTTTTCCATAGGCTCTATTAGCTAAATCGGTTATTAAAAAAGTAATAGGATAACTAAAAGCGCCATAGGTTAAAATTTCATTTAAACCAAGCTGTTGGACTGGGAATTGAACTAAGTAGTTTGAAATCACAACTACTATTCCCATTAATATTGAGAGTTTATAATATAAACTCATCTTATAACTTTGATGAAATAGAAGCTTTAATTTTTTTCACTTTTTTAGATAATTTAGTATTTTTTGCCGATTTCAAGAAATTATCAAGTCCGCCTTTAAAGTCTACGGTTCTTAAAGCTGCATTAGCAACATTTAATTTAATATTTTTTTTTAGAGTATCACTTCTGAAAGTAACTTTTTTTAAATTAGGTAAAAATCTTCGCTTAGTTTTATTCTTTGCGTGACTTACGTTATGACCTTTCAAAGGTGATATTCCAGTTAATTCACATCTTTTTGACATAATTTTTCCTATGGCTATATAAGTAAAGTGTTGAGAGTGGTCAAGTACTAATTCCGACCGCTTCATCAATATTTTTAAGTTTTTCTTTTTTTATAATTGAAATTAACTCCTTTTTTATATCTTTGACTACCCCAGGGCCCTTATAAACCATACCTGTATATAATTGAATTGCATTAGCGCCAGCACAAATTTTATCAAACGCTGCTTGACCAGAGTCTACACCACCTACTCCTATTATTTGAATTTTTCCCATAGTTTCTTTGTAAAATTTTTTAATTAAGTTTGTAGTTAAATCTTTTATAGGTTTACCAGAAAGACCACCTGTTTCATTCTTTTGATTATCAACTAAATTTTCACGATTATTATCAGTTGTGTTAGAAACAATTATCCCATCAATCCTAAATTTTAAAATTGTTTCTATAATTTTACTTATTTCGCTATCTTTAATATCTGGTGAAAGTTTAACTGCCAGCGGCTTAAAAATACTATCTTTATCTCTAATCTTATTAATTCCAATAAGAAGTTTCTCGAGTTCTTCTTGATTATGGAAATCCCTTAAACCTTGAGTATTTGGTGAAGATATATTTATTGTCATATAACCCGCAAAAGTAGAAAGTTTAGATAAACATAAAAAATAATCTTGTTCTTTATTTTTTGTTTCTTTATTTGGTCCAATGTTAATTCCTAAAAGACCAGTAGGCAGGTTATCCGCAATTCTTTTAGAAACTACTTCAGAGCCATGATTATTAAAACCAAGTCGATTAATAAGTGCTTGATCTTTTTCTAATCTAAAAATTCTAGGTTTAGAATTACCTAATTGTCTTTTTGGAGTAATAGTTCCTACTTCTACAAAACCATAGCCAAGTTTAAATAAGGAATTGTAGACCTCAGCACTTTTATCAAATCCAGCAGCAAGACCAATTGGATTTGGTATTGTTTGATTAAACAAATTTGTTTCCAATAATTCTTCGTTTTCTACATTAAAGATGCTTTTAGGCAAAACATTAAATTTTAAAGATTTAATTGCTAAATCGTGAGCTACTTCGGGGTCTAATGCAAATATGTAAGGCTTAAAAATTGAGAACATTATTTTATCCTATCATTAATTAAATTAATTGTTTCATTAAGTCCAAAAAAACTTATAAAAAATCCTAATCGTGGTCCATTCTGCTCGCCAAAAACCACCTCATAAATTAGTTTAAACCAATCTCTTAGATTTTTCTCATACCCATTTTCTTTTCCCACTGTGTAAACATGAGTTTGGATTTCTTCAGGCTGAAGTGATTGATCTATCTGTTTTAATTTTAAAATAAGATTTTCTAAAGCCTTTTTTTCTTTCATATTTGGTTTTTTAAACTTTTTATTAGGCTCAACTTTGTCTTTAAAATAATTAAGTGCGTACTCTGTTAAACTATCCAATATTTTATGTTCTTTTGGCTGTATTTCTTTGTGAAATCTATTTATAAATTTCCATAAAACATCTTTATTATCAGCATTACTTGAACCAACTAAATTTAATAACATTGAGAAAGGCATAACAATTTTTTCCTCTGGCGGATTTCCATTATGAACATGCCAAACTGGATTTAATATTTGATCTTTTAGTTCTTGTGATGGATATTTTTCAATATAGGAAAGATATTCATCTACAGTCTTTGGTACCACATCTGAGTAAAGTTTTTTTGCTCTTTTTGGGTTTGGATACATGTATAAAGCTAAACTTTCTGGAGATGCATACCTTAACCATTGATCTATAGATATACCGTTACCTTTAGATTTTGAAATTTTTTCTCCTTTTTCATCAAGAAATAATTCATATGCAAATCCATTAGGTGGAATTTTACCAAGCGTTTTACAAATTTTACTCGACAAAATAGCACTCTCAGTTAAATCTTTGCCATACATTTCAAAATCAACATCAAAAGTAAACCAACGCATTGCCCAATCAACTTTCCACTGCAGTTTGCAGTTACCATTTAAGACGTTAGTTTCTAATTTTTTACCATTGTTATCAAAAACAGCTTCTCCTGACTTATGATCAATATTTAGCAAAGGTATTTCAAGCACACGGCCTGTTTCTGGACAAATTGGTAAAAACGGGCTATAGGTCTTTCTTCTTTCCTCTCTTAATGTAGGTAAAATTATATTCATTATTTCATCATATTTTTCTAACACTCTAAGTAGAGAGTCGTTAAAAACTCCATTTTTATAATTTTCAGTTGAACTCTTAAAAACAAATTTAAAATTAAATTTTTTCAAAAACTTTTTTAGCATCTCGTTGTTATGATCGCCAAAACTTTTAAACTTTTTAAAAGGATCTGGTATTGAGGTTAAAGGTTTGCCTAGATTTTTTTTTAGTATCTCATCATTTGGTACATTATCTGGTACTTTTCTTAAACCATCCATATCATCTGAGAAAGTGATTAATTCATGATCAATTTTTTGTATATGATTTAAAGCATTAATCATCATAGTTGTTCTTGCAACTTCACCGAATGTTCCAATGTGCGGAAGTCCACTTGGGCCATATCCTGTCTGAAAAATAATTTTATTCTTTTTTTTGATAAGCTCTTTTCTATCCTTTAAGAGCTTCCTTACTTCTACAAAGGGCCATGAGGATGTAGATTGAATTAAGTTGTTATCAAGCATTACTATGGTTTATTAAATTTTATGCGCAAAATACAGTTATAATTGCACTATATTAAGTTGAATTTTAGAACTATTTAAATAATCTTAGATTTAATGGCCACAAACAAAACAGTCTTTTTTTTAATCGGTATATTATTAATAGTTTTAGGAGGCTCAATGCTTGCGCCTTATATGCTGCAAATAATTTTTGAAGAAGGAAGTCATAGTTTTGTATCTGCGTCATTTGTTACAATCTTTATTGGAATTTTGTTTGTTTTAGCAAACCTGGAAAAAGAATTTAAACTTAACTTAAGACAAACATTTTTATTTTCTTCTTTAGCTTGGATAATGGTTGCAACTTTTGGAAGTTTGCCTTTTTTATTTTCATCTGAAAATTTTACTTTTAGTGAAGCATTTTTTGAAAGTATGTCTGGAATAACAACTACTGGTGCAACTATAATACCTGATTTAGACAATAGTCCCAAAAGTATTCTTTTGTGGCGAGCAATAATGCAATGGTTAGGTGGAATTGGAATTGTAGTAATGGCTATAACGATTTTACCGTTATTAAAAGTAGGGGGTATGCAATTATTCAAGATGGAAGGACCGGACAGTACTGAAAAGATCCTTCCAAGAACTATAGAAGTTGCTGCAATAATAATATCTACTTATATAATTTTAACTTTGCTTTGTGGTTTTTTTTATTGGATTTTTGGTATGACATTGTTTGATAGCGTAAGTCATGCAATGACAACCATTGCCACTGGAGGATTTTCAACTCACAATGACTCTATAGGTTTTTTCAAAAGTTCAAATATTGAAATCGTAGCAAGTATTTTTATTATACTTGGAAGTATACCCTTTATTTCATATTTAAAATTTGCTCAGGGAAATAAAAAGGTTTTTTTTCAAGATGTTCAAATCAAAGGTTTGATTTATTTGCTTATTATTTCAATAACTATAATGTTTTTTTATTTAATATTTATTAATTATGAAAGTAATATTTTTGATAAAATAAGAATTTCATCTTTTAATGTTATTTCAATTTTATCAGGCACTGGATATGTAACTGATGATTTTGGATTGTGGGGTAAATTTTCTTTAATTTTTTTCTTATTTTTGATGTTTATAGGTGGATGTGCTGGCTCAACTGCGTGTGGCATAAAAATTTTTAGATTACAAATGTTATTAATTTTTTTGAGAAGTCAAATTAAAAAATTAATCTCCCCTAATAGCGTTATAATAACTAAATATAATAATCAAAAAATTTCAGAAAATTTTATCAACTCTGTAATAATCTTTATATTCACTTTTTTATTTATTTTTTTAATTTTAGCAATGTTACTATCAATGAGTGGATTAGATTTTATAACATCAATATCAGGTGCTGCTAGCTCAATATCTAATGTTGGCCCAGGACTTGGAGATGTAATTGGGCCAAATGGAAATTATAAGAATATTCCAGACTTATCTAAATGGATTTTAGCTTTTGGCATGCTTTTGGGAAGATTAGAACTTTTTGCTGTATTGGTTCTGTTTTTCCCATCGTTTTGGAGGAATTAAAATATGGAAATATATCAAAAACAAACTTTATCAGAAACTTTTAAAGTTTATTTTGATACAAGAATGATCAAAATACTTTTGCTTGGTGCAATAAGTGGTTTTCCTTGGGTCATTATTGGTAGTAGTTTAAGTCTTTGGTTAAAAGAAGATGGTTTAAGCAGAAGCACCATAGGTTGGGCAGGTTTAATTTTTGCTGTGTACGCATTTAATTATCTATGGGCTCCAATCATAGATAGAGTTAGAATTCCTTTATTAACAGATAAATTAGGCCACAGACGTGGTTGGATAATAACTATGCAGTCTTTAATTTTAATAAGTTTAATTAGTTGGAGTTTAATAAACCCAACTACAAATTTAACTTTGATAATAATTATTGGGCTCATAATAGCTATAGCTTCAGCAACTCAAGATATTACAGTCGATGCATTAAGAATTGAACAGATAGGAGAACACGAAGGTAAATCAATGCAGGCTGGTGCCGCGATGGCAGTTGTAGGATGGTGGACTGGATACAAGTTAGGTGGTGTTATAGCTTTGAATTCAGCAGAATTCTTTCAAAAAATAGGTATTGTGAACTACTGGCAATTAACTTTTTTAATTTTAGGAATAGTCATCATTTTTTGTAATATCGGCCTTCTATTTATTAGTGAAGCAAAGCCTACAACTAGAGTAGAAAATCAAAAACAAACAGATAAAATGATTGAAAAAAAGTTGGGGTCGTCAGGTTTGCTTACAAAAGTATTTTCATGGTTAACAGGTACAATAATTGGCCCAATTATAAGCTTTTTTAATAAAAACGGTTTTAATATCGCGATTGGAATTTTAGTGTTTATTTTTCTTTTTAAAATTGGTGAAGCGTTTTTAGGTAGAATGTCAGTCATTTTTTATAAAGAAATTGGTTTCACTAAATCAGATATAGCACTTTATTCAAAAGGATTAGGTTGGATCACAACAGTAGTTTTCACTTTGATTGGTGGTTTATTTGCTATTAGATCTGGAGTTATAAAAGCTATGTTTGTATCGGGAATTTTGATGGCATCAACCAATTTATTGTTCTCGCTTTTAGCATGGTATGGTAAGTCAGATTTATTATTTGCAATTGCAGTTATTTTTGATGATATGGCTGCAGCCTTTGCAACAGTTGCTTTCGTAGCTTTTATTTCACTATTAGTTGATAGAACATATACTGCAACTCAGTATGCCTTACTAGCCTCGATCGGTACTGCTGGTAGAACGACATTAGCTGCATCATCCGGAGCACTTGTTGATTGGTTGAATGGAGATTGGGGGTTATTTTTTATTATCACTGCAGTAATGGTTATACCATCTCTAATTGTCTTATTTTTGATTAGACATAAATTAAAATTGAATGATTAGAATTCTCACAAGTAATACTCCTATCATTAATCTTTATAAAAAAGAATCTGCAAATAGTGAAGTGGTAACTCAAATGATATATGGGGAAAGCTTTTCTGTAATTAAAAAATCAAAGAAATGGTACAAAATAAAAATTAAAGAAGACAATTACAAAGGTTTCATTAAAAGAAAAAAATTTTTTTCTTTAATTAAGCCAACTGATAAAGTTTCAGTTTTGAAATCAAAAATTTATAAGATGCCAAATAAGAATAAAGTTATTTCTTTTTTACCATTTGGTTCTAAGATAAAAGTAATCAAAAAAGAAAAAAAATTTTTTAAATTTGATAAAGGGTGGATAGAAAGAAAAAATGTTAAGCCAATAGATTATATAGAAAAAGATTTTTTCAAAAAAATTTCGATTTTCAAAAATATTAAGTATAAATGGGGTGGAAAAACTTATAAGGGAATTGATTGCTCAGGGTTAGTACAAATTTGTTTAAATTTTAACAACATTTACTGTCCAAGAGATGCTAAAGATCAGTTAATTTACTTTAAAAAGAACATTAATGTAAAAAAAATAAAAAAAAATGATATTTTGTTTTGGAAAGGTCATGTTGCTGTTGCATTGTCAAAAAAAAAACTTATACATGCATATGGGCCAATGAAAAAAACTGTAGTTATGAATATAAACAAAACTTTAGAGAAGATAAAAAAGACTGCTGGCTTAAATTTAAAAAAAATTAAGAGAATTAGCTTATGAAAAAATATTTACTTAAAACTTTAAAAAAATTAATATTTTTTCTAAATGGAAGATTAAAAGTAAAACAACAAATAAAATCTCCGGCAGATTTATACCACGAGGAAGTGGCTAGAAATACTTATGAAGTTTTTAAAGATCATTTCAAAAACTCTTTTGTATTTTCCGATGATGACTCAATAAGAAAATACGCCATAAATGAGTCGGTAAAGAGGTTTGATAAAGAAAATTTATTTTTAGAATTTGGAGTGTTTAAGGGAGACTCCATCAATTTATTTGCAAAAAAACTCAAAACAATAAACGCTCGTATAATCGGATTCGATTCTTTTAGAGGTTTGAAAGACGACTGGATGACTGAAGAGTTTAATCCTACTGGAACATTTGACTTAAAAGGAAGAAAACCAAAAGTAGAGAGTAATGTAGAATTAATAGATGGGTGGGTAGAGGAAACTTTGACCAATTTTATATCTAATAATAAAAAAAAAATAGCTTTTATACATCTTGATTTAGATACTTATGACTCTACTTCTTTTGTTTTAAATTTGCTTAAAAAAAATTTGCAATCAGGTACAATAATTCTATTTGATGAATTTTATGGATTCCCTAATTGGGAGAAATATGAATATAAAGCTTTTAAGGAACATATTGAAGAAACTGAGTTCAAATATATCGCATTTGGAACAAGACAAGCATGTATTAGAATTAACTGACTATGATTGGAGCTCAAACAATTGGAAATGCTACTATAGTTGCATATGACAAGATACCAATTTTATCTACTGATCCTTGGTTAGGTCATGATCACTATGCATATTTTGGGAGCTGGTATTTACCTTACGAAATACCACAAAATATTCATCAAGATATATTAAAATCTAAATACATATTTTTTTCCCACGGGCATCCTGATCATTTAAATCCGGACTCAATGCATAAATTTAAGAGCAATATAATTTTATTAGGGGATCATGTAGGCAAAAGAATGTTTAATGATCTTAAAGCTCAAGGTTTCAATGTTATGATTTTAAAAGAAAGAGTATGGACTGAACTTTCAAAACATGTATCTGTTATGAGTGTAAGTACTAAAATTCAAGATACAATTTTAATAATCAAAATCAAAGAAGATATTTTTATAAATCTTAATGATGCTGGTCCTATGTGTCATAGATTTATTAAAAAAGTAGTAAAAAATTTTAAAAGAAAGTTTTTACTCTCAATTAGTGGCTGGGGTGATGCGGATATGATAAATTTTTATGATAAAGAGAATAATTTTATCGAGCCTCTAGCAGCTAAAAAACATCCGGTAGGTGACTACTTATCTCTAATAGCAAAATTATTTTCAGCAAATTATGTGATTCCCTTTAGTTCTTTTCATGAATACCAAAGAGAAGACTCTGTATGGGCAAATAAGTATGTAACCCCAATGGATGAATATAAAAATGGAATTCATAGCGAAATTACTTTTGTAGAACCATTTGCTTTTATAAATAGTGAAAAAGATGGAGACATAAAAAGCCTGCCTCTTAAAAAAGATAAATTGATAGTGAAGAAGGCTCAAGAATTTAAAGATAATTGGTCGGATATTTTAGAATTAGATGATAAAAAAATTATCAGAAAATATTTTGATAAATTTGAGGAGCTGCAAGACAAAGTTGGTTTTATTAATTTCATAGTTGGAAAAAAGGATTTTAATCTTAAAATGAAAGGTCCAATTGAAAGAGGTATAACTTTCGAATTACCAAGAAATAGTTTGGTTGACGCTTGTAAATATAGCATCTTTGATGATTTATTAATTGGAAATTTTATGAAAACTCAGCTTCATAATCTTAGCAGTTTATATGATCCTGTAATAAATTTTAATAACATTGTTCCTAAATATGGAGATAACGGCTTAGCTTATACCAAAGAGGAGTTAATAAGTTATGAAAAAGAGTATGCCAAAAGAATGGGTATTGAATATTTTTACGATTTATTTGCAAATCAATCAAAAAATTATTTTAAATTTTTCTTCAAAAACTACAAAGACTCAAAGTATTACACAAAGTTTAGAAAATATTATTATTACTTTTTTAGGTAAGCAAAGGCAGTTTCAGTCTCCCTCCACTGCCCTTGGTCTATTTGTATTTGATTCGTGAAGTTTAATTAAGACTATTTATAGTTGCATGTGGATAATCATTGGCGGAGAGAGAGGGATTCGAACCCTCGAAACGGTTTCCCGTTTACACGCTTTCCAAGCGTGCGCCTT
>MDSZ01029446.1_pt1 | contig 12208 bp, 8 predicted proteins | sample 811201 | NCBI WGS metagenome assembly MDSZ01 (sample SAMN05326647, study PRJNA326480) | marine metagenome | isolation source: seawater | place: Indian Ocean: North | collected 2010
ACCAGAAATTATTAGACTTTCTCGGGTAATAAATAAATTAGATAAATACACAAATCATGTTTTAGTACATACTGGTCAAAATTATGATTATGAGTTAAATGATATTTTTTTTGAAGATCTTAATATTAAAAAACCAGATTATTTTTTAAATTCTGCTAAAGGCAATAGTTCAGAAACAATAGGGCAAATAATTATTAATTCTGACAAAATTATTGAAAAAGAAGCTCCAGATGCAATTTTAGTTTTAGGAGATACTAATAGTTGCATGTCAGTCTTACCTGCTAAAAGGAGAAAAATACCAACATTTCATATGGAAGCTGGCAATAGATCCTTCGATATGCGAGTTCCTGAAGAAATAAATAGAAGAATCGTAGATCATATTGCAGATATCAATATTACATACAGCAATATCGCAAGGGATTATCTATTGAGAGAAGGAATAAAGCCAGAATTTATAATAAAAAGTGGAAGTCCGATGAAGGAAGTTTTAAATCACTATAAAAATAAAATAATGAATTCAGAAATTCTTAAAAAATTAAACTTAAACAATAAAAAATTCTTTTTATTTAGTTTACATAGAGAAGAAAATATCGAAAATGAAAAAAATTTTAATCAAATAGTTAAAATAATAAATAAATTGAGTGAAAAATTTAAACTTCCTATAATTTTTTCAACACACCCAAGAACAAGAAAAAAAATTGATAAGGTAAATTTCAACCCTTTAATAAAATTTGTAAAACCTTTAAGTTATACAGACTATAATTGTCTGCAAATACACTCTAAAGTTGTAGTATCAGATAGCGGAACAATTAGTGAAGAGTCTTCGATTTTAAATTTTCCAGCAATAAACCTTAGAGAAGTTCATGAAAGACCTGAAGCAATGGAGGAGGCTTCAGTTATGTTTGTTGGATTTAATATTGAAAGATTTTTCCAGGCTTTAAGTGTATTAGATAAACAGAAAGAAGGGGACGAAAGAAACCTTAACATTGTGGAGGATTATGATGTCGACAATGTATCTGAAAAAATTGTGAGAATAATTATAAGTTATACAGATTATGTTAATAAATTCATCTGGAAGAAATAATTTAAGTTTTGAATATATTAATTGTTTCACAATATTATTGGCCCGAGAATTTCCGAATAAATGAATTATCTTTCGAATTAATGAGATTAGGCCATAATGTTACTGTACTTACCGGTTATCCTAATTACCCCTCAGGTAAAATATACAAAGAGTTTTTAAATGACAAACAAAAATATAGATCCTATAAAGGCGTAAAAATAATAAGAGTTCCAATATTTCCAAGAGGACATACAAAATTACACCTAATAATCAATTATGTGAGTTTTGTTTTTTCTGCAACTTTCATAGGGATATTAAAACTTTCGAGATATAAATTCGATAATGTTTTTGTTTTTCAAACTTCTCCCATATTTGTTGGTATCCCATCATCAATAATTGCATTTTTTAAAAAAACTTCACAAATAATATGGGTTCTTGATTTATGGCCCGAAACCTTATCTGCACTTGGAATTCTTAAAAGAAAATGGCAAATTAAAATTTTACGAATAATAGTGAATATTATCTATTCAAGATGTGATCTCATTTTGACGCAATCGAAAAGCTTTATAAAAGAAATTAAAAAATATAATAAAAAAAAAGTTTTATATTTTCCAGCATGGACGGAATCTGTATTTATGGATTCAATAAAAAATCCAGCACAAGAAATAATCCTAAATAAAGAAAAGTTTACATTACTATTTGCAGGGAATATCGGAGATGCGCAAGATTTTCCGTCTATAGTAAAAGCCGCAAATTATTTAATTAAAAAAAAATTTCACAAATTCAGAATTATAATTATCGGAGAAGGAAGTAAAAAGGATTGGTTGATAAAAGAAGTAAAAGATAGGGCTCTTTCAGACAACTTTGAAATATTGAAACAGTTTCCTATTGAAAGAATGCCATCATTTTTTGCTCACGCAGATGCTCTTTTGGTATCTCTTCTAAATAGCAAAGCCTTTGAGATGACTATTCCAGGTAAAATACAAAGTTATTTATCAGCAGGTGTTCCTTTAATAGGAATGTTAAATGGTGAAGCAGCTCAAGTAATAAAAGAATCTAATTCAGGTTATGTTTGTAATGCAGGCGATTACAAGGGATTAGCTAATTTAATTATCAAATTGAGTCAATTAAGTAAAAAAGATAGAAAAGAATTAGGAAGAAATGGGAAAGAGTTTGCAATAAAAGAGTTTAATAAAGAATCTCTCATGCTTAAATTAGAGAAATTAATAAAAAAAAATAAAAAAAATAAAAAAAATTAAAAATATTTTTTTGTATTAAAGAAACAATTCAAAACAAATTTGATTTAATATATATTAAATTTAATTTTTTAGATGAAGCTGAAAAGATTATTTGATATTCTTTTTTCTTTAACGGCAATAATAATACTTTTTATTCCATTAGTTATTTTATATTTTGCAGTTTTGATTACCTCTTCTATACCAGTAATTTATTGGAGTAAAAGAGTTGGCAAAAATAATAAAGTTTTCAAAATGCCAAAGTTTAGAAGCATGAGGAATGTAACTCCTCTGTTACCTAAGGATAAATTAACTAAACCCTATAAATGGTTGACTCCTCTGGGTTCATTTATAAGAAAAACTAGTTTAGATGAACTTCCTCAATTATGGTGCGTCCTTAAAGGAGAGATGAGCTTGGTTGGACCAAGACCGGCTATTTATAATCAATACGATTTGATTTCATTAAGAAATAAATATGGAATATACAAAATCAAGCCAGGTATCACTGGATGGGCTCAAATTAATGGAAGAGATAGAATTTCTTTGGAAGATAAAGTACTGTTTGACTTTTACTATCTAAGAAATGCCTCTTTTAAGTTTGATTTAAAAATTATATATTTAACTTTTTTTAAAGTTATTACTTTCGAAGGTTTCAAGCAATAAATATATTGAAATATAATTTGAATTTTTTAATCATCTAAAAATATTTTCATCAATTCATAAATTCCATTAAATTCAGCCTTATAGAAATCTTTATTAAGGTAATTTTTAAAGATTTTTTGAGAAGATGGGTTTTGACAAGCTGGGACAGAGTATTCCTGCATTTGATTTATTAAATATTTTAAGATTTCTTCTTTATTACACAGTTGTTGCTCCATAATTTGTTCAAAAGTTAATCCTTCACTCCAACTGAAAACATTAGGACATTTATTAAACCAAGCATCACCAAAAATTAAAGCTTTTTTACCCATTATTGCTGCTTCTCTTGCTGCAGTCCCGGTAATAGTAGCAACAAAAAGGGAGGACTTAGTGAGTGAGTATGTATCAGTTTCAATATCAATAAGAACAACTTTATCAATCCCTTTTATCAGATCATAAAATAATGGACTTCTACCCTTAATTCCTCTTTTAATAAGCTTAAACTGAGTAGGATGTTCCTTTACAAAAATACTCACATCTTCAGGAAGCATTTTCCTCAAATATAAAAGAGCTAAAAATTGATCATGAAAAAACCCTCCATCAGGATTAGTTGTCCTTTCAGGCTCAAAATGCATTGCAAAATATACAAATTTTTTACCAAAAAAAGGTTTATCAGAATTTTTAGAACAATTTTTTTTCAAATATTTTGCTCTTCTTCTACTAATTAAATTAAGTTGAAATAAATCTAATTTACAAGGATTAATCTGATAATAGTTTACGCTAAACATTTTTCTCATTTGAAAAAACATTGATTTAAATTCATAGATTATTTTTTGAAAAAATTCTTTAAAATTTATATTCCATTGTTTCTTTATATAATTGGGAATATAGTTATCATTATTTTTTCTGTTAGATATTGTTTTAATATGATTCTCTATATCTCTTAATAATAAACTCTTGATTTTTGTAGGGTAATTAAAAAAAATTGGATATCTTTTACCAGTTTTAACTTCTTGCATAAAAATCATGGGCGTGATAGATCCCCAATCATTAAATTTTGCAATTTTAAGTCCTAAAAAATCACAAATTTCATAAACCAAATATTGAGCGTGAGAATGAGCAAACTCACTCATAACAAGATATTCTGGTTTACGTTGAGAAATTTCTTTAAGTATCCATATACATAATTTATTAAAAACAACTTCTCTATCTAATCTATTAAATAGACCATAAGAATCTAATCTATCCATCATTTTTAAACATCTATCTTTAGCTCTCAAATAATTTGTAGATTTAAAAAACTCTATAAATTCAGACCTATAGTAGTTATTATTTATATTTGATTGATAATGAACAAAATCTGATAAGCTATGTACTTTTTCACCAAAAATCTTTTTAGCTTTTATTAAATGAGAGTCATCTCCTAACCAAAATACCGGTTCTGCTACATTATTTTTGTGAAGTTCTATAGCTACTTTCAGCCAAACATCATTACCAGTCATCATAAAAGCATATTTTTTCATTTAAATCTGAAAATGAATAAATATTATTATATAATCGTCTAGCTAAAAACTACATTTTATAAAGTGGATCATTTATATCTTAAAATTTAAAAGGAAAAAGTTTATAAATAAATTTATAATGTTAGAAATAATGAACACATAAAACATTAAAAGTTAATTAATGAAAGTTTTCAAAAGGAAGCGATATAATAAAAGAATTTTTTTTATAGTCCCCTCTCTTAGCGGAGGCGGAGCAGAAAAGGCTGCAATAAACTTAGCTAATGCCTTTAATAAAGCAAATTATAAAGTTGAAGTAATCTTAATTTACAAAAATAAAAAGGTTAGTCCACTTTTAAATAAAAATATCATAATTACCAATTTAAATTGTAAATCAATCACTAGATCAATTTTAAGAATCAGAAAAAAACTTTTAAATATCAATTCCTCAATAATAATTTCGTTTATAACTGCAAATAATATTGCTATAGGAATTTCGAAATTATTTTTGTCTAAAAAGCATTACTATATTTTCACCCAGCATGAAATACCTTCACTAAATCCTATTTTTACAACTTGGAGAGGATTTTATATACCCTTACTTATGAGAATTTTTTATCCTCATGCTGATAGGGTTATTTGTGTATCAAAAGGTTTAGAGCATGAAATAAAAAGATTTTTTAATTTTAAAGTAAAAAATAAAATTACAACAATACCTAATTGTATAGAAATAAATAATCTTACTAATAGAAAAGCTAGAAGTTCGCCATATCTAAGATTACTCTCAGTAGGGAGACTTATAACTTCAAAAGACTATACTTCTTTAATTGAAGCAGTTAAAATTTTAAAGGATGAAATTAATGTTAAATTAACTATCGTAGGGGAAGGGCCTCAAAAATCTTTTCTTGAGAATTTAATCAAAAAATTTGCACTAAGTGAAATAATATCGATAAAGGATTTTGAAAATGAAATTGAATATTACTACTCCAAGGCAGATATTTATATCTCAACATCACTTTATGAATCATTCGGCAATACAATTGTAGAAGCAATGCATTTCAATTTAAATATAATATCAACCGACTGTGATTATGGTCCTAGAGAAATATTAGAAAATGGGAAATGGGGATCATTAATAAAATTAAGTTCTCCAGAAGCTATAGTTGAATCAATAAAAAACATTAACAAGAAAAAAATTCAAAATAATTACTCAAAAGTATTACAAAAATATTCTTCTCAAACCATAATAAAACTTTATGAAGATTTGGATATTTAAAAATATTTTTTAATTGTATAAATCTAATATTTGGTATTCTGATCCAAATAATTCTGCATACCTTATAAGAGATGATTTTGCTCCAAAAAAACACTTCTTCTCAAAAATCATCTCAATCTCGAGTAATGTTCCTTGATTACAAAAATTAATTTCCTTATTTGTTTTTTCTTTAATTTGCTTTTTTAAAAGATTTAACTCATTTTTTCTTAATTCAAATCCAGGATGAAGTTTAATCATTGAACCATCAGGCATTGCTTTAGTTAAGATTATTAAGCTATTAATTAAGTTTTTATTGTATAGTCTTCGAGGTGCAGGGCCGATACCAATAAATTTCTTACCTATTAATGAGGGTTTATAAGTATTCATAATTGGAGAAAAATCTTCAAGTAAAATCTTTTTTTGGGAATGAATATTAGGAAAAGCTTTTGGATCAATTGAGATGTAGTAAATAGCATCACTTCTGTGCAATGACTTTAATTCTTCCGCAAACTTTATATCATTTCTAATTGTGTCGATATGAATTTTATCATTTTTAATGAAATTGATTTTTCTTTGAGATAACTGACCTTCCTCTAAATAAAAATGTCCTAAACAATTTTTATTTTTTAATAAAGCATAAAATTCCGGATGAACCCATGAACTATAAAGATAAAATTTAACAGATTTTGACTTAATAAAATTTGAATATTTATCCGAATTTGTATCAAAGCCAATTTTCAAAAATAACCTATCTAAAAAAGTTTTCTTAAAATAAGTTGATTCAAAATTTAAAATACCTGATGAGTTTTTTCTAAGCCTAAGTAATATAATATTTGCACTAGGAATATTAAAAAGTTTTATCCATAAAAAAATAATTATCTCTAAAACCGGATTTATAATAAAAAAAACATGATGGATATCTTTTTTAAATAGTATTTTTAAGTGATTAAATTTTTTTTTATTTTCTTCCATAACTTTAAATATTATTTTATTTTTTTATATATATTAGTTTCTATAAATTTAGAACCAAATATTGGTGCATAGTTTTTCAAAGAACTCATAGGACCATATAAATTTTTCTGTTCGTAGAGCATTTCGGCCTCTAAAATGACGAAGTTATCACATACTGCGATTTCCTTATTATTATATTTATTGAATATTTTCAGAAATTTTTCTAAGTATTTCTGATTAGCATAGTAAGCGGGGTGAAGCTTAATAATACTTTTATCAGGTAATAAATTGATAAATTTTTTAATCCCCAATTCCCATTTATTAGATCCAAACCTTCGAGGATGAAACATAATGCCAATATTTCTTTTGCCAAGAACTTTAGCTTTATAACTCTTTTTTATTATTTCAAAATCTTTAAAAGTATATTTCTTTTGATTATCAATTAATGGATACGCCTTTTCATTAATTGAAAAGAAAGCGAATGCCATATCATTAAAGCATTCGTTAAAAAAATGAGGAATATCTGAATCTGGTGACTTATTTACTATATTTTTACTCCACCTTTTTAAACGCTTCCATTGGGAAATTCTATTTTTTCTGAATTTATAAGCTTTAAATTTATTTAAAGTCAACTGACCTTCTTCTAAATATGCATGACCTACACACTTTTTAGAATTCAATATTTCTAATACTTCTCTACTATCCCAATCACAATATAAGATAAATTTATTTGAAATTTTTTCTAATTTTTTTCTTAACTGAAATCCTTGAAAGCTAAATAAAAATATCTTTTTTAACAACCTATCAATAAAAGAACTTTCCTGAGTAATTGATTGCGCATCAATAATATTTGTATTTGTATTTCTATGAGGAATTAAAATAATATTTTTTCTGGGTATTTCAAATTTTTCAATGACTAATTTTGCTATAAATACTAAAACAGGACTAGTTAAATAAAAAATATGTTTGTATTCACTATTATTGGATAATTTTTTCAAGTTATTTATATTAATTATCATTTTGATTTTTTAGAGCTAATAAATCGAATCCTACTATAAAAACATTTAAGTTATTTCAATTTTAATTTAGTAGCCTCAAGGATGAAAGTACTTGAAATTATTTGAGTTAAAATAGAAAGAAAAATTTATAGATGAATAGACAATTAATATCTAAATCGCTAAATAAAATAAAATTATCAAGTTTGTTTGATATTTTAAAAAATTTTTTAAAAGGGAATTCTAAATACATTATTAGACTCGATGATGCCTGCGAGACAATGGACTTAGAAAAATGGAAAAAAATAGAATTAATACTTGATGAATTAAATATAAAGCCAATAGTTGCGGTAATTCCTAATAACAAAGATGAAACTATGATTTTTGGGCAAAGAATTGACTTTTTTTGGGATTTAATAAAAGAATGGCAAGATAAAGGTTGGCAAATAGCTCTACATGGTTATGAACATAAATATCACAAAATAAATAGAAAAGATCAATTTCTTCCCATACACCCTAGAAGTGAATTTGCATGTTTAGATAAAAAAACACAAGCAAACAAAATTATTAGAGGGATAAATATTTTCGAGAATAAAAATATAAAAAGCAAAATCTGGGTAGCACCTGGTCATAGTTTTGATGAAACCACAGTAAAAGCAATTAAAGATCATACCAATATTAGATTTATCAGTGACGGATTTGCTATCTTCCCATTTACTAGAAATAAAATAACCTACATACCTCAACAAATTAGTGAACCATTAAAATTTCCATTTGGGGTTTGGACGATTTGTTTGCATCCAAATTATATGAATGATATCGATATAAATCGATTCAAAAAGAATATTTCAAATAAATTTTATAGAAATAAATTTATAAATTTAAACTCAATTGAAACTTACATAAGTAATTACAATATTTTTTCTATGATATTCAATAAAATTTTTCGCTTAAAGATATTTATTAAATATATTTTTAGAAATTAAACTTTTAAAAATTTAATTAAATTATTTAATAGATATTAAAATTGGATGAAAGAATAAATCAAAAATCTTTAATAAGATTTAAGTTATTGTCTTCAAACACTAAATGGATTTTCAAATATCAACATTATTATTAATAAAAATTTTTTTTTAAACCTTTATTAATTTTTTAAACCTTTATTAATTTTTTAAACCTTTATTAAAATTAATAAAAAAATTGAAATATTTTCAATCGTTATTGATTATTTAAACATTGCATTAATATTTCTTATCATAACTTATTTTAAGGATTTAAAAATTAATAACAGTAAGATAAAATTAAAATATTAGAACTTTGCCTTTTTATAAATTTAAAATTTTTATTATGAATGCAAAATTTAATCGAAAATTTATTTAATGAATATTTACTTAAAAATTTATAATTTACTTAGTCCAACAGAGAAAAAGAAAGCTATATATGTTGTTTTACTTACTTTGGTTATGGGATTAGTTGATGCAGTAGGCGCTGCTTCAATCATGCCCTTTCTCTCTTTAGTTGGAAATCCTCAGATAATTAACACAAATAAATTGCTTCAATTTTTAAAACAAATTAGTGGGATACAAACTAACCAAGAATTTACTTTTTTTGTGGGAATTTGTGTATTTTTAATTTTGGTTTTTTCATTATCAATAAAAGCAATAACTCTCTATGCACAAGTAAAATTTAGCATGTTGAGGGATTTCTCTTTTGGGAGAAAATTACTTATACTTTATCTTTCTCAACCGTATAGTTGGTATTTGAACAAAAATAGTGCTGAACTTGGAAAAAATATACTTGGAGAAGTAAATGACGTAGTTAAAAATGCATTATTACCACTTCTAAATTTAATATCTGGAGTAATTGTATTTATTACAATGGCAGGATTAATGTTAATAGTAGAACCTAAATTAGCAATATTAATTTCTGGTACTTTTTTAATATGTTATTTATTAATTTATAAGACAATTAAAAAATTCATAACTAAAATTGGTAAATCTAAATTTAATGCTAATAAAGATAGATATCAAATAATTAATGAAGTATTTAGAGCAATCAAAGAAGTTAAAATATCCAATCTAGAATCTAAATTTATTAAAAGATATAGTAATCCAGCATTAATTCATGCCCAAAGTAATTCCAAAGCAAAATTAGCAGCAAGTTTGCCCCGTTTTGCATTAGAAATTGTTGCATTTGGCGGTATGTTTCTAGTAATTCTATATTTGCTAAGAACATATAAAGATATTAATTATATCCTTCCTACGATTGGATTATACGCTTATGCAGGATATAGAATACTTCCCTCTTTACAAACAATATATCAGTCAATATCTACTATTAAATATGCAACTCCATCAATAGAAAATTTATCAAATGATTTTAGACTTTATAATGAAAATTTAAAAATAAACAAAAATAAATCAAATAGATTAATATTTCCAAAAAAAAATATTGTTTTAGAAAATATAAATTTTAAGTTTCCTTCTAAACAAAGTAATATTCTTAAAAACATAGATATTAATATTGAAGCCAATTCAATTACAGGATTCGTAGGTTTTACAGGAAGTGGCAAAACAACTCTAGTAGATATTATTTTAGGTTTATTAGAACCTGAAAAAGGAAATCTTAAGATAGATGATGAAGTTTTAAAAAAAGAAGATTTTTATTACTGGCAAAGGGCGATAGGTTATGTTCCTCAGAATATATATATTACTGACGAATCAGTGGAGTGTAATATTGCATTTGAATCAGATTTAAATATTATTGATAATAAAAGGATTGAAGAGGTAGCTAAAATAGCTCAGATTCATGATTTTATAATTAATGAACTACCAAATCAATATAAGACAAAGGTTGGAGATAGAGGAATAAGATTATCAGGAGGCCAAAAACAACGCTTAGGAATAGCAAGAGCTTTATATAAAAATCCAAAATTCTTAATATTAGATGAGGCTACAAGTGCTTTGGATAATATTACTGAAAAAAAATTAATGAAAAATATATATAAATTAAACAAAGAAATTACAATAATAATAATTGCACATAGATTGACTACTCTAGAAAATTGCGACAAAATCTTTTTGCTTGAAGAAGGTAAAATAATTGATAGTGGAAGTTATATTGATTTATATGAATCAAGCAATTTATTCAGAAAAATGGTAAATACTGATATTAACTCGTAATTTCATTAGTTTAATAATGATTATTATAACAGCAAAGAATTTTAAAAAAATTAAATTTAGAAATTTTTTTGTGAGATAAATCATGGACTTATTAAAGAAAATAAATTTCAAATACAACAAAATTGATATCTTTAGTTTTCTTATTATTACCTATTTATTGTTCATTATTTTTCCTTTTACAATAAATAATATCCCTGGTTTTAACTTTCTCAATGAAGGTCAAGTTAAAGACTTTATAGGTGCGAGAACAATAAATGCTGTACTACAGTTTCTAATAATTTGTTTTTATTTTTTTAACGTTATCACTGGGGGAACGAAATTTAAATTAGATAACCTATCAAAGATGATTTTTGGTTTATTGTTGTACAATTTTGTTCATAACGCATTTATATTAAATTCCAGTATCAAGGATTTATTAAATTTTTCATATCATAATTCTTACCATTTAAAATATTTTATAAATATATTAACTTTCACTATATTATCAAATGAAATAGAATCAAAAAGAGAATTAAAAAGGATATGTATCAAGTTAATTATATTATCTTCTGTATTGATTAGTTTAATATTTGTTTTGACACAAATTTTAGATGATATTCCAATATTAGGAGTGACAGATGGTTTTTTTAATAGTACGGGTAAGCTTAATGTAAATTACTCAAGATATTCATTCCTCTCTTGGAATCCAAATGAAATTTCTTTATTCTTTAATTTTGCAATAACTTTTCTAATAACAAATTTAATTCAAAGTACAAAAAATAAAGCCTTCACAAATATAATCTTAATTTTATTTACTTTAATAATTATAAATGGAATTATTCTTACTGGAACCCGTGCAGGAATAATAATATTGGGATTTTGTATTTTCACATCAATTATTTATCTTATAAATCAAAAGTATTTAAATAAAAAAATAGTAATAATATTTGTCTTGTTAGGTATTTCTTTATCAAGAATTTTTTTTACTTTTAGTTCTCTAAGAAAAAGATTAGTAATTGATGAAAATTTTATGGACTTGGGTGGAAGATTAAGCAATTGGATAAATGACTTTCAATTTTATTCAGAATCACCCTTCTTGGGCAGAGGAATTACAGAATATTTTTCAATCCATAGGAATTCATTACCTGAAAACTTATTCTTAGAATTATTAATAACTAATGGCCTTATTGGATTTATTATTTTAATTTTCATAATTATAAAATTTATAAGAAGTAATTATTTTTTATCTAAAAGTCAAAATAGCATTGAAAACATTCTATTAATTTATTGCTTATTAATAGGATTAACATCGCTCAACATCATTTCTATAAAATCTTATTGGTTTATTTTTGCCATTTGTAATTCAAATATAATAAAATTTCAGAAATCAAAAAAAAATAAAACATTGCT
>MDSZ01269527.1_pt1 | contig 12208 bp, 4 predicted proteins | sample 811201 | NCBI WGS metagenome assembly MDSZ01 (sample SAMN05326647, study PRJNA326480) | marine metagenome | isolation source: seawater | place: Indian Ocean: North | collected 2010
ACAAATGATCTAAAGGGGCCTTCAGTTCCACTTCTCCTCACCTGTCTCGCCTCTCTTGCCCTAACCTTAATTTCCTTTTGGGGTATGCCCCTTCCAAAATTTGGTGGTTATATCGATAAAAACTTTTACGGATTTCTCTTCGGCGGCTTTCTCGGCGTGCTTGCTCTAGCGCGTTTCGAATACGTAGAAGCGTTCCGCCGAGCATCTAGACGAGCGAAGTACTGGACACCACAAGGGCGATCGATCGCCCGTGTTATAACTGCATTTGGTTGGGTTCTCAGTGTTTTCCACTCAATATTTTGGATCAGGGAATTAACAAGGATATGGGGGATTTAAAAAGCTATGCATAGGAAACCCTTGCAGACAACTCCAATTATCCTTTCTTTCAGTTTCGTTATTGCGATAACGCTAATGCTCCTAACATTTGGAAGTGCGCAGGCTCAACAACCGGGGTCTACTAGCAATAACAGGCTTTGCGACACTCAGGATGAGTTGTCAAAAGTAGACCTACTCATTATGGTTGACGAGTCCGCTTCTATGACAGAAAGCAGACGCCAAGCCGTTCGTGAGGCGTTAATAGCAATAGGCGACGAGCTTGCAAGAGTAGAAGATGTAGAAGGTGATGAACTTGACGGGGGAACAGACGTAGTTTCAATAAGAGTGGCATTATCTTCATTTCGGAAAGAAGCGCTTCCAAACACCAGAGAGAAATTCTCAGAGGTTCCTTTGGGTTGGGAAGAAATACTTGCGGTAACAGATGGTATAAACGACCCGAATACTAATGGCACTAATTATTACGAGGCCTTTAATCGTGCAATCGAAATCTTTAAAGATGAAGATTCTGTTGGCGCATGTCGAGTGTTGCTGTTCTTTACTGATGGAGTAGCTGCAGAAACAAAGCAAAACGACAATACCCGTGCAAATCCTGAAAGTATTAGCAACTTCGCTAGGAACCAAAGGAATGCAGCGTGTCAGAGTAACGGGATCGCACAGAATCTAGCTGACGAGCAAATAAAGACCGTAGCTGTCATGCTAAGTCCTACTAATAAAAAAAATATTGGCTTAAAGTATTCGCTAGAAATGCTCTTGGCAATAACGAGCGAGAGCGAGTCAGCATCAGCTGTGGTTGATTTATCAAGTGAACTCGAAGGAAATCAAAAACCTGATCTGCAAAACTGCGGCGCATATAACCAGGGGGAAAATGGTGGGCGAATAATAAGTGCAGCAAATGCTCCAGATGTTCTTAATGCGTTGCTTATTCCTGTATATGAGCTTACGCAATTCAGATGGGACGACTGTGCAGAAATTACAGGTAATCAAGCAGAAACTCAATTACTCCCAGCAGGAAAATACTTAAACAAGTTAAGCATTTTTGTGCAGGGCGGTGAAATTTATTCTGCGGATGCAGCAGGTAATCAAGTCGAGGTAAACCCCAGGAACCTAATACTCAATTCACAAGATTTGGAGTCTTTCCCTTCAGGCTGGTCCATAGTTCTCAACGTACGCAGCATCGAAAATTCTGATGTGACGCTTCAATGTTTCGCATCTCCAAAAGTCCAAGAGGACATAACTGGTCTGCTTCAATCTAATGGTGCCAATATTTTCGCTATTGGGAAAACTAAATCCGGCGAATTCGATCCGGAAATAATCGATCTCGTTATTCCTTATTCCTGTGATGAACTTGAGACTTTGAGTATCAAAACAGCTGGGTTATTTGATGGTTCATCCTTATGCTTAAAAGAAAAAGACCAGTTTGAATTCAGCGAAATCACACTTGATAGCAATAAAATCGCAATAATCAAAGATCAAGAAGGGCTTCAGCTATGTCTGGAACCAATTTACGGTGACAATGTTTTTCCGGGGAAGTGCGTTGAAGATCCATCTAAATGGCCATCTGCAACAGCAATTTTTGGAGCGTCAATATTTGAAGAAGGCGAAGTTGGTATTGACTGTAAAGCGCTAAAACCTGAACTAGTAGTTAAGGCTGGAGCGAAAGTCTATGTTTCCTGCAATTTCCAACAATCCGAGGAAGCAGATTCGACACGATTTGAAATCTCTTGGGATTCAAACGGGGAGAACCCGTGGACTTTTGAAAAAAACGGTGAAACATCCCTTAAAATTGAAAGAGATGAAGATGCCCAGAATCCTTATATCATCGTTGCTGGGTATGATCAGGGCCTAGAAGGTAAAGTATGCGTTGAACCATATGAAATACGGGAGTCTCTAGAGGAAAATCGTCTTGACCCTCCGGGAAGCACCAACTGCGTTGATATAGATTTCAACCAAATAGCAGTTCAGAAACTCGAATCCCTTATTAATTGTTCAAATAATAATGTCGCTTTTGGGAATGGTAAGGAGGTCCCTGAAAGTTCCGTATATGCAAAGACATCTTGCACCGTGATTGATGACCCAAACATTGAGGTGCAACTTGCACTCTCGCCCTCAAACCAAACCGTAGCCAATGAGCAGGTTGAATTCTGGGTATCTGACGGGAAGGAGGGTTGTAGCGTAACTGACGAAGCATTTAGAGGGGTGATCTATCTTTGTTCTTTAACACAACTACCCAATGAAGAAATCGAAGAACTAATCTCATTCAACCTCAATGCAACACTTCTCGTTGACGGAGTTTCTCTGGTAACCCAGAAGGAAATAAAAACAATTGAAGCGCAGCTTAGCTATCAGGCTAGAAGCTGCGTGTGGTGTGCAATAGCGTTAAGTGTTCCAACTGCGATCATATTATTGGCAATTGCTTACTCTATATGGGTTTATGCTATGAAGAAATCTGCCCAATTCATGAATGTCAGTCATCTAGTTTTCATCACAAAAGAAATTGAAATTACCGCTGAACCTGAAAATAAGGAAGACCCCCAAGGGCAATGGAATTTTGACATCTCAGACCTTAATGGTTGGAATCCCAAAGGTGCTGACTTTGCAAACCCTGTAATTTCGAACGATGGGCAAGAGATGATGCTAGGTGAAAAAGTATTTGAGGCTAGAACTGCTTCATGGTGGCAAATGAATCAATTAGGCAGGGGAGGATGGATGCACCATCAGGATCCTGGCTGGATTTTCAAAGCTGAACCTGGACCAACAGGAGCCGAGGGTATGGGGCCACTGACATTCAGTTCATTAGTCGTCGTTGGAATTAAGATTTCCGAACCAAAGACTGTAGGTGTCGTTCATATAGTGATCCCAGTAGGCGAAGACCTTCAAAGTGCAACCTCAGAGAAGGTTGATCAAGCACGTGTTTTGTTTGAGGACCTTTCAGAACCTTTTGCAAAAGAATTAGCTAATCAAGAGAGTGATCAGACTTCAAACTCAAGCGACGAAACCAATGGGAACGGTCCGCCTAGTGGTGGACCTGAGGATTCTGTTTCTTCAGAAGTTCCTCCTGAAGGTGGGCCTGAGGATTCTGTTTCTTCAGAAGTTCCTCCTGAAGGTGGGCCTGAGGATTCTGTTTCTTCAGAAGGTCCTCCTGATGGCGGGCCTGAGGATTCTGTTTCTTCAGAAGGTCCTCCTGATGGCGGGCCACCCTAGAAGGCCAGGTACTAATGTTTGAAAGAAAACTTGAAAGACTACTTTGACAAAGAAAGAAAAAAAAGGATTGAATAGCTTAAACTGGGTCTTTTTGAACACCCGTTTGACTCGCTACGGAAATAAATTTAAATGATCAAGATAATGGAGGCAAAGCAATGATTTTACAAAAGTTCCTATTTATTGGACTTGGTGGTTCGGGAGGGAAGACCCTGCGCTTCCTTAAACGTGATATCAGGCAATGGATGGAAAGCAACGGGCAAGGTAACAGGGTGCCGGAAGGTTGGAAATTTCTTCACATCGATACACCAACTACCCCAGATGGTAATGAAATAAATGATATTGTTCCTCAATTAGCTGAGGATGAATATCTCGGTTTGATAAATGTCGGTATTGATATGCATGCTGTCCAATCCAACTTAGATAGCAAAAATAACCTTCATAGTGAAATGCGATCATGGCGAATACCGCCGTCGCGTGTTTTAGTTCCCCTCGATGAAGGTGCTGGACAATTTCGCGCAATAGGTCGCACAGTTGCGATGTGGACATCAGGGAGAATGAAACAAATCATCGCTGAGGCACTTGATGAGCTCTCTGAAGCCGAGGTTCAATCACAACTCAAAACTATTTCAAATGATGTCAATGGTGATGATACAGGTGAATGCAAGACTCACGTCATAATAGTTTCTTCCCTTGCCGGAGGAACCGGAGCGGGGCTTATCCAAGATGTTTGCGACATCATTCGAGCTATGGGAAACACAGAGTACAGTAACCAAATTTTCGGAATCTTGTATGCTGCTGAAGCATTCGATGCTCTTGTTAGCGACCAGACTAAAGGTGTGCAACCGAACACGTTAGCAGCTGTTTCTGAACTCCTGAATGGGCACTGGCATAATGGGGACAAAGATGCAAATGCTAATAACCAGACCAACCCCGTTATCCATGATGAGGTTCTAAAGGGGGCAGGTCTTCCAAGCCAGATTCTTAGGAGTGGACCAAATTTCCCGTTCTTAGTAGGTCGAAAAGGAACCGGCGGAATTGACTACGAATCACCCATCAAATTATTCGAAATGGTCGGGCGATCATTATTATCTTGGGTAACGAGTCCGACAGTTCAGGATAAATTTATTGCTTATACAATTACCAACTGGGAAATGGCGGCCGAAGGGCGCGACATGGATGATGCTGAGAATGACCAATTGGTCAATCGTGGGTCCAAGGATGAGCACGGACTTCCAGCCTTTTCCGGACTTGGCTTTGGAAGACTCTCGGTTGGTACAGAATACTTTGAAGAATATGCTACGCAACGAATTGTTCGAAGTGCTCACGCTCAAGCTAAAGACTTTCACGACACCTCCGATTTAGCAAAAGAGTACAAGGAAAGTCTTGGCACCAATGATGCAAACGAAGTGGCAAAGAAACTGGCGCAAGACAATCTTGATAAATTTTTATCCTTAGCGAAACTGGATGAAGTTGGCCCAGAAGCGAATGACATCATCGATGATCTCAAGCCCGACGATAATAACCGCCTCAGATCAGAACTAGATAAAACAGTTAAGAAACTAGCTCAATTAGATAAACCCGGTATAAAACAGTCCTCTAATGACTGGCGATTAGCAATTAGCAAAGCGATGACACTGGCAAAGCAGGATTATCGCAAAGCCTACCGAGATGGTATGAATACGAAATCTGGCGTTTGGGTTGGTTTAAGCCAAGAGAGGGTTATCTCTGCAGCTGAGTGGTTTCTTAGCCGGATCGGCATTGAGGCTACATCTAGATTGTGTGCTTTAGCTGGAGAAATTCTTGAAACGAAAACAGTAAATGACCTAGAAGCTGAAGCTCAGACGGCGTATGGTTACTCTGAGGGTAACGGCAATGCCGCCTGCGAATTTGGTCTCAAAGACCTCGTAGGTCAGGACGGAAATTTACCTAGCGAAGCAGAGATTCTTCAGACCGCATACAAGAAATGTTGCAACAACGAAGCTTTTTACGGTGAGTATCTAAGGAAGACTAGGGCAAAAGAATTATGTGGTGAGATTTCTGAGAAGCTCCTAAAACCTTTGGCGAGAAGTCTGCATGATGCTCAAGTGAAAGCAGGGACCGACTGGAATGATGCTTCAAAAGGGGATAAGCCAATTGCATCTTTTATTCCTTGGAATGATGAGGAACCACCAGGGGCTGTGATGCCACCTGCGGGAGAATTTACTCTAATTGAGCCGAAAGAATACCCCGACATCTTTATGGACTTGATGCGTAAACAAACCAGTCAAAGTGAGGATGACGCAGTACAAAGAAGTGCACAACGGGCAGTTCTATGTACCGATTGGTTACGGGAGAAAGAGGATACCAATTCGAAAGAAATAAGAGAATTATTAACTATCGATGTCAAAAGCTCATGGAGCCCATCTGCAGATTGGGTAGATGAATTACCAACAAATCTTCGAGTTGTAATCCAAACTGATAAAGACTCATTACTCCGAAGAGCAAGATATTGGTTACGAGAGCAAGGCACCCCTATGGGTGAATTCATGGCAACTAGCATTCGGTCCTATTTAGGAGATGGTGATATACACGCAGCAGAGAAACTTACCGACATGGAAAGAGAGAGCCGAAGAAGCAGATTCATGGCTCAGTTCATAGCAACATATGAGTCATCTGCCCCGCTTGTTAACATTGACCCTTCGTGCTTGATTCAGGTACACAAAAATTCCGCCCAAAATGGATTAGCGTTGGAGCGTGTCTTTTCTGAGATTCCACTAGATTCACATCCCGTTGGGGCTGAAATAATGGAATACCTCGAGTCGAAAGAGCAAAAGACAAATGATCATAACAGTGCAACACTGAATATTGATTCCAATATCAATCACATTGATATCACCGCTTTCTTGGCAGCTCCAGTTTCGCCTATGGTTATTGACTCGATATGGAAGCCTATTGCTGAAACATACGAGACGACTAAAGCTGCAGGTGGAATGTCTTCATTCTGGTTGCGTCGAAGAGCAAGACCATTTGAAAAATTTATTCCAGCCCCACAACAGACAATTATGGCGATGATACGTGGTTGGGTAACTGCAAGGTTTTTAGGAATACTCTCTGAATCACAAATAGGGGCTGAAGGTACCCAAATTTCCATTGGGATGCCGGGAAAATTAGAACCAAGTAAATTTCCTTTCCCACTTTTAACTAAGCCTTGGAAGAAGCTTGATGAATTACCTGTTGTGCTGGAGTCTTTAGGTTTGGCTTACATGGAGGTTAATACGAGAGATAACCTTAAGCCCTTAAGCCCTTATATACGGTTGCGCGACCTTGGATCGCAAGTAGAGAAACCTACCTTGTTCGATTACGAGACACTTTCAGAACCCCTACGAAGTTGGATCGAAACTGGAAAGTTCCCGTCAGAAGGTCTCGCCACTCCTACTTTGGCTAAATATGATGCGGACACAGCGGAAGCTCGGCTAAGTGCACTCAAGTCTGAGATTCGTAATTGGCAGAGCAGCTATGATAACAACTTAAAGAAATTTGAAGCTGATCTGGAAGTTAACCCTGCGGAAATGTCTGCTGAGAATAAGCTTTTCCCGGGTCTTATCAGAATGATTCAGTTAGCGTTGGATCAAATGACTGAGGCTGCGACTCACCACTCACTTGACGGCGAATCGGTAGATGGCGGCTCTGATGAGGGAGATGATGTTGGGTGACCAATATCCAAAAGACTCTGAGTGGAGAAGATCGCTTAACTGTAGTCCTCTTCCACACTAACGATAAGCCCTTAAGTGAAAGCCTAGAAGAAATCGAATTACGGTCAGCAAATGGAGAAATCTCCGATTTACTGTTTGTAGAATGCTTAGCAGAATCATCGGTAAGCACATTTGCTCTCCGAGAGGGAAGGAAGACTTTTGTAGATTTGAGTTCAGAAATCTCTGAATTAACCGGACAGTTTGATGTGGACCGTATTGATATGGTGGCAGCCTGTTCGGTAGGATTGGATAGCATTTCTTTGAAGGACTTATCCGATCAAGTCAAAAGGCAAGTCGGTTCCCAAAAGCAGTTATCCGCGAGTGGTGAAATTAAAGTCCTGGACCACAGAATTTACTTTCCTGAGTATGCAAACCTTGGTGATGGTTCCGTCATTTCGTCAACAGAAGGTTTTCTGGGGGAAGGCGCAACAAGCAGGCTGATAGTTTTGCCTACAGACAAGGCAAAGGATAAGGCTTCGGAAAATGAAGTGAAATTGGGGTCGCCTCTCTACATAGCTCATGTGACAGCAGAGCTCCTCTCGATATGTGGTCTTTGGGTCTCTCAAACGGGCAGTGCTTTAGAGGAAATTAATCAAAGGCACACCGGAGATGATTCGGTTGTCGTACAAGTTGTTAGATCATTTGTGAGGACCGCTACTACTTCGCTCGACGAAATTGGAGAGAATGCTATTTCTTTCTTTGAGGGGAACCTGCCGGTGCCACCGGGAAAAATGCCAGCCCCGAATCCCTACTTTCTCGCAGGCCACGCAGCTAGCTTGATTCATCATAAAAACTTTCAGCTCCGGCCAATGTCAAAATATGAATTCGGTAAAGGAGTTCACGGAACTTCACTCTTGAAAAAAATTATTGTGCGGATTTGGAAAGATTTTCTTTCAATCCCTCAAATTCTCAAACACGGCTTTAAGTCTGAACTACGCAAAGATGTAGACCGAGTTGCCCAAGATTTAGTAGGAGAGAATTCTTGGTTGCAAGTAATAGGTAGAGAAACACCTGAAATCGATATTAACAAAGACGAGCAGATAGATTTGGCTATAAACGAGATCAATTCATCTTTGGAAGAACCAAAAAATGCAGTTACTTTTGGAGATGAATGGATGCAAGTCCTTGAACTCTCTTTAGGAGTGGTTGACGGTTCTGATGTGGCACAAGACCTTCGACAAAGTGCTGGAGATAACCGATGGGTAGCAGTTGATGCTAAATCAATTGGCCCAGAAGTTTCATCCGGGAGCTATGCGGCAGTAGCAAGTGCAATGGGAGTGCCAAACCCACAAGATGAAAGCCAAGAGGAGACAATTTATAGACAAGCTCAGGGAGAAGATGTAGCTTCTTCGGGTAGCAAAGCTCGAGGTAAAGACTTGCTGTCTCTTATCACCGAGAAGTTCAATTCAGAAGTTTCTAATGCAGATACGAGGCTCAGAGAGTTAATTTCAAGAATTAGTAACTTAAGGCGCCCAGAAGAAAAGGGGACAGATCTAGAATCCAAGATTATCAAAATACTATTTTCATCCTCGATCTTCTTATTTTTGTTGTCGCTGTTTATCTTCTCCCCACTCCACAAATATTTTGAGCAGGGCTGGGATGCCGAAATAAGAACTAAGCTTTTCATTCTCGCAACAGCCCCGATTCTTCTTCTGATACTTGCTTTCTACGCCCCAAATGATCCAAACAAAAGGAAGGTTTTTAATATCCTGTCGTTTGTCTCTGTAACTGCCTTGGCCACCACCGGGTTTATTTATGCTGATCATGTATCTGGAAAGTGGACGCAGTGGATTGGCTTAGTCCTTATGATAGTGATGCTGGCCCTTATTGTTATCAGAGTCTCTGGTATTTTGCGTCGTGTATCAATTTCATTTGGTGAATCGGGAGGCCTGGCTTTAAAGATTTCTTACATAGCTTTCCCTGTCTACTTACTTGCTGTCCTTACAGTTGGGGCTAACAACGACTTCTACCATTTCCATAGCCGAACGGGATTTATACTGATATTCGTTGTTTCTATAACTCTTTTTCTTTCAAGTGGGGCATACGTTTCGATAGAGCGACAACGAGAAGAAAGCTCCTTTGATGACTGGCAATCTGAATTTACATGGCTAACCGAAGAGGCTAAGCGCGCAGCTCGAGACCTTCGACTCTTGAAAAATTACAGGGTTCAATGGGTCGGAACAGGCTTAGTGTTAGCGAGGTTATTCCAATATCCGCATGGACTAGCTGCAGATGATGACTTTTCTCATAGCGATAATGATACTGAGAATTCCTTGGCTCAAAAATTCCAAGTAATTTCGCTCATCCCAACGACTAGCGGGATGACGGTATTTCGCGAAATGGCAGCGAATAAATTAAGTGAGTCAGGATGGTTGACGTCACAGTATCGGTCCATGGTTCGAGATTATCAAAACGAGAAATCGCTTTTACAAGATGAGTCATCTTCTTCCTCTTCAGTTATGCCTGAAACTGACCCCTACCCTGTTGCTTTGGAAGAAGCAATTTGTGGGGACGGGAGCGGTCAAAGGTGGGAATTCTGCTACGAGGTTTATGACGGGAAATTTGATCGAAAGCTTCGTCTCAGAGCCATCGAGAAGTTAACTGAAGCGCTTCTCGAAACTTACCTTGAACATACTAACTCCTATGAAACTTCAAAATCTTCAAACAATTCTGATGATCTCACGAAAGCGTTTAATGAACTCTTGCCCGAAAAACAACAGACTTGGTCAACTGCCGCTTTAGGTAATTATGCACATGGATCTTTACAGGGACAATCAAAGGTTTCCACAAATATTTGGTGGCCTAAAGATTTGCTCCAATCAGTTACACCATCTGGTGAGCAATGGGCACAAATTTACACTGCGGAGACATTGACGTCATCGAGATCAATCTTCTCACAAATTGTGAGAGTTGATATTTCTGAAGTTGTAGTTCTTGACAAGCTAATAAAGCCTACCAAGGATCCGAATATCGACCCCTCGTATGGCTCATACGGGGCGACTGACAAAGGGCCCAGTAAACGACCTCTTTATAAAGGGATTGAGAAGGTTCATGGCCTTGATGATGCGATTCATGGCTCTGGTGATGACGACGTAGGCTAAAATTAATCAATGGATGATGATAAAACGCCTAGCCCGCTCGATCCGGAGAAGAGGACTCCTTTCACTATTGATGATGACATAGATTCTATTGACGAGTCCCTGCTTGAAGAACTCGTACCTCCTTCAGAGCTCCCGAGTCTATACGATCTCGAGCCGCCCATAGTTAATGAAATAGAATCGAGCAGTCTAGATTCGTCAGAGGCGGAATCCGTATTCAAAATTGCAACAAGTGACGAGCCCCAAGTCTCTTTCTCACAAATATACTCGCAATTGAATTTACGTTCCGTTGCCATCCTAGGAACATTGATCATAGGAATTGTGCTTGCGATTACTATCCCCAAGGCAATAAATAATGGCGCTGAGGGTGATCAATTAGCCTCAGACGGGTCTACTGAGAATGAGACAAGCTCAAATGAGCTTGAAATAAGACTGGAAGATGAAAAAAACACCAGTGTTGACTTGTTCAATTCTCCTTCAAATTTCGGCCAACTTAAGGACCTTTTAGAAAAAGGAATAGCTGAAATCTTTTGCCAAGATTACGGAGGAACGGGATGGGGATTTTCGGTTGATAATAAAATTCTACTTGTAACCAATTATCACGTCATAGAAGACTGCATTACCAATTCTGTGGAACCCAAGTTTTTCCTCAATAGTGATACCAGTGACGCACTGAACGCACGAATACTGGGAATTGACCCTGAAAAAGATTTAGCTTTATTAGATATCTCGGAACGTGGATCTGGATCTTTGAAACCTCTTCAGATATCAACCCAATACGAAGCAACACATTGGGTTTTGACTGTTGGATTTCCAGAGTCTCCCGACGGGTTTTATCAGGATAGTAGAACTTGGGAGCCAACATGGTCCAGCGGCAGGGTGCAGCGCGCAGGTGTTACTGAATCCTTTGATTTTGATGGTTATATTCCGGGCAGTATGGATGTAATTTATTTTGATGCTGCCATAAATAACGGAAATTCTGGGGGGCCTTTGCTTAATGCTGCTGGTCAAGTAATTGGAATCATTAGCGGGGCCTATGAAAACAAAGAAGGCTATAATTTCGCCATTGAAGTTAGTGAATTCTGCAACCAGCTAATGAACTGTCAAACAGATCCTTGGAGTCTTCGGTAAGGTCAGCATCAATTCGCAGCTAATAGATCCCCTAATTTTTGTAGCTGTTCTTCGCTGTTGCCCAAGGTGAGTTCAAGTTGTCTCATCATCAGAAAATAGCGGTGCAAGGGGTAGTCTCTGTCTACCCCTACGCCTCCGTGTAGATGTGTAGCAGCGTGAACGACACGGAATCCAGCTTCGGATGCCCACCACCTTGCGATGGCAACTTTCTCATGTGCTGATTTGCCGTCTGCTATGCGCCAAGCTGCTTGTCGTGACGTTAATCGGACTGCCTCAGTATCAATGTAAGCATCACCCGCTCGTTGACTAACTGCTTGGAATGTAGCGATAGCGCGATTGAATTGTTGCCGGACTTTTGTATAGTCGGCGGCTAGGTCCAGAGAGGCTTTGCAAACTCCCGACAGAATAGAACAGATCGCTGAATCAACACGTAACCGCATCCATGATGTAATCTCTTCAGCTGATGCCGTTCCCAAACGATCGCATTTGACTCCTTGGAAATTCAATAACGCTTGCCGTTGCCCTGATGTTGTTTCGCGAGGTGATTTGGATACTCCATCCTGAGACAAATCAACAAGATACATTCCTTCACCGGCGGGAACTAATATAAAGTCAGATTCCAAACCGAAAGGAACCAAATCAACGGATCCTGTTAGCAGACCTTCCTTGATGGTAAGTGCAGCGGAGGGCAATAGTGCCGCTGTTGCAAGA
>MDSZ01204884.1_pt1 | contig 12207 bp, 7 predicted proteins | sample 811201 | NCBI WGS metagenome assembly MDSZ01 (sample SAMN05326647, study PRJNA326480) | marine metagenome | isolation source: seawater | place: Indian Ocean: North | collected 2010
CAGCTGGTTATCCTGTTCGTGTATTTCATCATGTTGCTCTTCAATTACCGCCCATGCCTCATTATAATTCATCATGTCGGTACTTTTAGTACTTAAAGTCGCGTATTCTGGATATGACTCTGCAAATTCTGAGCATCCCCGTTTTATTGTGCAACAAGTGTCTTTGCCTATTAATTTTTCAACTATTGGTGCAATATATTTACGAATATTCTCCGCCTCAACGAGGCTTGAACAGTAAATCAGGCCTTTATAAAAGCCACCTACATTATTGCGAAGTTCGACCATGCATTTACGGATATTATTTGAGTCTAATTTTAGCGAGTCAAACAGCATTAATAGCTTGAAGTGGTCTCGGACCGTTTTTGGCTCAATTTGCACCTTAAAACAACCAAAACAGAATTTTGGTATTATATTGTGAGCTTTAAAAATTTTTTCATGCCGACTGCAGTTTAAGCTATCGTTATTGCGTCTAAAAATTTGCGTAGAGGGATAATCGACCACTACGTTTCTTTTTTTTACGATATCGTCAGCTTCGATTAAAATCTTGGCAACAGCATCGTCTGTAATACATTGGGTTAAGTCACATTCAATTGAAAGCTCCCTGATTTCTCTATCTGCAATAATTAGAGGATGTCGGGTTTTTGTTTGCGGTCGGTAAGCTTCAAGACTCTTAAGAAGATTAAGATTCGCTTTAACATGCTTTGGGTTGTGTTTGAGGGCTTCGAGGAAAAAATATTGCGCATTTTTTGCAAGCGCCTTTTTCCAATAAAAGTTCCCCATGTTGTTGAGTGCTTCAAAATTGTCGGGCTGCAATTCAATCGCAGCTTTAATTGAGCTCTCAGCGCAACTCAGCTTCCCGGTCACAAGAAGTGCTGACCCGAGATTGTTATGGAAAGACGATTTGTCTGGCTGGAGCTCAATTGCCTTTTTGAATGATTCAATTGCCTCGCTATATTTTTCTTTTTGGAAAAAAATATTTCCCAGATTGTTGTGACCTTCTGGAGCATTACTGTCGATGCTTACTAGAGTCTGAAACGCATGCTCAGCAACATCAAAATCGCCAGCTTTAGCTGCCGCTAGACCATAGAGGCTCCACAAAGAAGTGCTTTTTGGATTTTGCTCCAACAGCAACCTGCTTGAAGTAAGAACTTCGCTAATCTTGCCTGCCTTAAACAACTCGATAATTTGCTCAAGTGATTTATCCGTTGTGGTGCTGACATTTTTCACGATCTAAAAAACCTCATTACACGATGGCTTATGCCAGAGTAAGGGATTAAGATACTTTTGTAATTAGCTAATATGGCATTGTGACCAAAGATTGGGATCTTCTGAAATATTTGACTTGAGTAAAAGGTTCAAGCAACTGAAGCCCCTTTTGCTTCATCCACAGTTAATGATGTTGTGAGTCTATAAGTTTCTAATCTTGCGCGTCACAAATCTTCAGGTTGTTACCTGGTGGACTTCAATGATGTTGCCATCTGGATCATAGAAGAAAATCTGTTGCCAGCCAGCTACTGCTGTTTCACCCCAATCTGAATAGGGGATGCCGTTTTCCTCTAAGTGGGTCTTAAAAGCATCGAGATCGTCAGTTCGATATGCTACATGTCCACGTTCAAGCGGGTTGATAGTATGACCTGTGCGAAAAATAATATTTAAATCCCTCTGCGCCAAATGAGTCTGGATGCGACCGTCCGACACAAAAGTGACGATGCCATCATATCCCTTCTTTTTTTCTAGAACCGGAATTTCATTTGCTTCAGCATTTAAACCAAGTACACTCCGGTAAAAATAATCCATGCCCGATACGTTGTTGGTCGAGAGATTTATGTGATGCAATTTCAATTTCATATTATCTAGCGCCCTCCTGTTGCGCAAAAAATGAGGTGCCCGTTGGCTTGGCTGGCAATGACATTTCATACGAGCTGCAACGCACTTTTCCAGTTGTCACGCCCCTTATCAGTTCGTGGGTAAACCTACTTGGAAGATGGTTGGGACTCAGCTCAATTGCATCCTCAGCATAGTAAGTAGTGATATAGAGTGTCCGCGCGCGACTTGATAAATTTGACGCTGAGCCGTGAAGTAAGCTTGAATGCATCAAACATACCGACCCAGCTTTGCCGGTACACGACACAATTAGGTTGTTTTGCTCGGCAATGATGTTTGGATCGACAGCGCCGACAAATACCCCATCATGCCAGTGGGAATATAATGGGCCTTTGTGACTGCCCGGTATAACCTCCAATGGTCCATTTTCCATCGTCACATCGTCTAAAAACAATAGACACGTGATGATGTCGTCATTTGTCATTGGTTGGAAAGGAAAATCTTGGTGCCATTTAACTTCAGTGGCTGACCCGGGTAATTTTGAATTCACCTTGCCATGATGAAACTTTAGATTGGGCCCTATCAAATCTACGCAGTAGTCCACAGTGCGAGCGTTTCTCATCACATGCGCAAAGATATCTGAAATTTCCTCTGGCGATTGCACACGCCGCAAAGCCGGCTTGTCAGACTTATGACCGGGCTGCAGGTCAAATCGTGGCCTCCCATCCAGCGTTTTACCATAATCTTTGCTGTACGAACGGCTTACTTTTAACCAGCCTTGAAACACTTGCTTCAAATCAGCGAGTTCTGTGGCTGTAACAGCATCTTCAACCACCAACACACCATCAGCCCAAAACTTATCTATTTGTTCTTGTTTTAACGTGCCCATCACCATCTCCTGAGTTTCGGCACATGAATTATAATAGTGAAAAAACATTGAGACAAAATCTTCAAACTTCCAAGAAGATTCCACACATCAAATTTAAATGAGTTTTGAGTGTAGAAATGAAACGCGGTTGGTTTGGCTGGAGCAAAGATAATAACGTTTACCGCTAAGACGATTGATTCAAACACCGCTCTTCGACTAATGTTTGGTTGGGAGGAGATGCCAAAAAATAATGAATAAAGCCGCCTGTAGCCTGTTGTGAGGATTTGAAATGCATTCGTTTACAATTGAAAAAACAGACCCACTTTATCCTACGCCTTTGCGTCTTTTTAAAATCGATAAGATTACTGAGCTAAACAAAAAACTGATTGCTGAGGTTCGTGCATGGCGCAAACAAGAAAAAGGTGCAAACATATCTAATCAAGGCGATAGCTGGCACTCACCTAATGGATTGATGACGCGCTCCGATCCGCTCTTTTCTGAAATTTTCAGAATTATTCCACAAATCGCGGTGAAATATGCAGTGCAAATCAACCCCGACTTAAACATAAGAAATTTTCGGTTTGGAGCCAATGCCTGAGTAAAAATCAATTGAAAAGGCTGATGAAGAACGCATTTCACTTGCTTGGAATTTATGATTTGTCCAGAAATAACAAAGTTTAGCATAACACATAAATTAGAAAAACAGAGGCACCATGGCAGCATTACTGAACAAATTGACCCAGCATATCGACCGATTGCAGTCAAATCATCGTGCAGTAACAAATCGTCCGTGGTTAGAGTTACCATCGGGGCGCGTGTATCTACTTTTGGTCGTACTGCTGTCGCTAGCGGCGGCTTTTATCAATTTCCAGGTACGCAATCAACAACTCACCCATTGGGAGTCACATCCAGAAAAATTTTTTGTTGGAGACACACCACTTTTTTCAACCATGGACGCTGGCTATTTTCTGGGTATCGCGCAAAGCTTGTTACGCCAAGAAACACCCAATGATTTTATGGCGCGTCGCAGTTTTCCTGATGGCGAAAAAAATGCGCAAAAAAATGCCGACAGCACCCCCGGCAAGGCACCTCTTCTTTCCACATTAATTTTTTGGCTAGCCGACAATGATAGCCCGCAAGCGTTGCTAAAAACTGGCAACGAGGTTATCCCGATTACTGCCGCGCTTACAGCACTGGCAATCATATTGTGTTTTGGCGCAACAGGCTATTGGCTAGAGGGCAGTGTGGCTGCTGTTGGCGGCGGGTTATCAATAGCATACCTGCAGAGATCTTCAATTGGTCGTATCGATACCGACCAACTTAATCTTGGTTTTTTTTACCTGCTATTCGGCTTGGCGATCTGGGCTGGTCGCGCAAAAAATTGGCAGGTCAGCCTTGTCGTAACCATCATGGCAGGGTTAACCGCTAGGCTGTTTATGTCATGGTATAACAAGCCAGAACTTATTTGGATGAGCCTTTTTGCTCTGTTTTGGATGATATTAATTTGTAGCCGTGACTGGCGACGTGCGATTGGATTTAGCATCCTATTTATACTGCTATCCGGCTTGCAGATCGTCGAAATTGGTGGATCTCCTTATGTAAAAGAGAGCTTTTCGACCGGCTTGCTGAAATTTCCAAATGTACTCACCACAGTTTCTGAAGTTGTAAAGATTGACCTGCACGACATGTTGCTGCAGATGACTGGGTCAATTTGGCTTGGGGTCATTGGACTTTCTGGCATGGTGTTTTGGGCCATTCGTCATCCAATTTATGCGATAGCCCTTGGGCCGCTGGCTGTGTTTGCCATGCTAAATTTTGTCATTGGCAACAGGGCTATTTTTTACTCTGCACCAGCCATTTGGTTTGGGCTGGCGTTCATTCTAATCACCATTTGCCGTGCGTGTTATCAAATGGTGCTGGCCCGAGCTGGCAGCAGACCCGACGTGCAACAAGCCGGAAATCTTGCTGTTACCGGCGTTATAGCAAGCATACTTTTGATTGCCAGCTATTTTGTCAGTCCTCATAAATTTGTGCCGCAAGCCGCGGTGCCCCCAAAAATTATCTCTGCTCTAGAAAGTCTTAATAATATCACCTCTGGCGAGGGTGCGGTCATGGCAACTTGGTGGGATTACGGATATAGCTCGCTACTTTTTAACAGACTTCCCGTATTGGCAGATGGCGGAACACAGGTTGCCGCACCTACTTTCATGATGGCAAAAGCCTTGCTTGCGCCAACGCAAAGAGAAACAGCTGCTATTTTGAAATTTCTAGCACGTGAAGGTAACGACGGCATTCAAGCCCACGCCAGCAGCCAAGAAAGCTTGTTTCGCTACATAAATGACTCTGCCACCCAGCCAGCACCAACCATCTATTTTATGCTAACAAATCAGATGAGTGACTGGATATATTCCATATCACAAATTGGTAACTGGGACCTTGATACCGGCACAGCCATTCCTGTAAGAGGAAACGCCAATGGCTCAGCGCTATCATATGATATGTTAAAATGCAAACCGATGGCGGCGCCCTCTCAAATGCGCTGTAATGGCCATGTTTTTGATCTTAGTTTAGGCAAAGTCGATGGCCAGCCGGTTCTTGATGGGGCGGTGCGCACTCGTCAAGGGCGGCAAATTGGAGGTGTCGCTTTTCCAGGCAATCAATTGAATGTGATACAGATTGCCGAAACCGACAAAAGTAAAAGAATTTACTTGCTGCACCGTAATTTATTTCAATCAAGCTATAACCAGCTATTTCACTTAGGGCGCGCTAACAGCGCCTTATTTGAAATTGTGTATGACGACTACCCACATGCTCGAATTTTTAGGTTGCAAACAAAATAATGCGACGCCAAATCATCTAACGCCCAAATTATACCGCTTATAATGGTGGTTTACCAAGCACCATGTCAGCACCTTTCTCAGCAATCATCAATACCCCAGCATTTAGGTTTGCTGATAGCATCGTTGGCATGATTGAAGCGTCAATTACCCGTAAATTCTGCATCCCATGCACCCGAAGATTGTCATCAACAACAGCATATGGATCAGTTTGCGGTGCCATCCGGCATGTTCCCATCAGGTGATAAATTGTTGTGCTGCGCTGACGCGCAATATCAAGAAGCTCATCATCGCTCTGTACGGCATCGCCGGGATAAGCCTCGTAGTCAAAATAAGGTGCCAATGCATCTGTACGCATAAGTCGCCGAGATAGTTTTATACCAGCCAGCAGCACAGCTTTATCTTCTTCTGCAGATAAATAATTTGGTTGAATAATTGGCTTGTCAAATGGATTGGTGCTTCGCGCCCTCACCCAGCCCAAACTTTCTGGGCGTTGTTGCCATGTGGCTAGGGTAAAACCAGGCTCATCATCAAGCCAAGCCTGCATACCCTCTTTATAACTTGCTGGCGTGAAACTGACCTGAATATCGTTATTTTTGATCGCTTCATTTGAATGCCAAAAGCAATAGACCAGGGTTGGTCCCAATTCGAGAATCGATGGCTTGCCAACAAAATATTTTGCAATTTCACCAAGCAGCCGTGAACCACGTGCCAATTCGTTTATCGTTTGAACATTTTTGGCACGGGCAGTCAGACGTGTGCCATAGTGATCTCGCAAATTTTCCCCAACACCTGGCAGCGCGTGTTTTAACTCTATACCAAGGTTGTTTAACAATTCTGGATTGCCAATGCCAGAAAGTTGCAGCAGATGCGGCGAATTAATGGTGCCGCCAGAAATAATCACTTCGCGCGCCGAGTGGATTTTGTGGATTTTGCCATTGGCACCGCCGCGGCGATAGGTAATGCCCGTTGCACGTTTGCCATCGAGGAGGATCTGAGTAGCTTGGGCGTTGGTAATAACTGTCAAATTATGTCGTTTTTTCGCAGGCTTTAGAAAAGCACGTGCCGCACTCATACGAATTTTTCCGGACGACGTCCGCTGCACGTAGGATGTGCCAAGCTGGGTTTCGCCATTATAGTCTGGGTTTCGCGGAATACCAAGGCTGGCAGCCCCCTCTATAAAAGCTTCGCATAATGGATCGCGCCAACCAAGATTAGTGATGGTCATTTCACCTGATTTGCCTCGAAACTTATGATCGCTGTGATCCTGATGTGACTCATATCGCTGAAAATATGGCAATACATCGTCATATCCCCAGCCTTTATTGCCGCGCTGCGCCCAGACATCAAAATCCATTCTTTGGCCGCGGTTAAATATCAACCCGTTGATCGAGCTTGACCCGCCAATAACTTTGCCGCGCGGAGTGGGGATAGCACGCCCATTAGTACCCTCACTTGGTTCTGATTGATACATCCAGTTCAAATTTGAATTCACCAAGGTTTTCATAAACCCAGCGGGAATATGAATAAAAGGATGCCAATCAGTAGGGCCGGCCTCCAGAACACAAACCCGATAGCGCCCACAGGCGGTCAATCTGTTCGCCAAAACACAGCCAGCTGAACCAGCGCCGACAATAATATAATCAAATTGGTCAGCCATCATCGTCTACATCCTGATAGGTGCGGCATAACACCGACTTTTTGGTTATCTTGCGTATATTGGCCAATCCAATGGCTGTTGCCAAGCCCCCAGAGTGATGTTTGCAACCCATGTCGGATATCTGCCGCAATTCTGGTTGTGGTGGCGTAAAAACCAGATGACTTGCAAATACTGTCACTTCCTTGGCATGATATTATTTTTAATATGGCTGTGTTTCGATGTGACGCCAGCCTGTTGAAATGGACGCGCAATGCCAGATATAAGTTTACATGATTGTTATGCACAGGATACTGGTCGGGCCTTTGCCACCGGGACGCAAGCACTGGTTCGGTTGCTTCTCGAGCAGGCACGGCGCGACCAGCAAGCTGGGCTAAATACTCGTGGTCTAGTGTCTGGCTATCCCGGTTCACCCCTTGGCGGGCTAGATCATGAACTTCACCGCGCCAAATCATTTCTAGACGCCGATAACATTTTATTTCAACCAGCGGTCAATGAGGAGTTAGCTGCAACTGCATTGTGGGGCAGTCAGCATATTCATTTATATGATCAACCTGATATCGATGGCGTTTTTGGTCTATGGTATGGTAAGGGGCCTGGTCTAGACCGGTCGCTCGACGCCTTGCGTCATGCTAATATGGGCGGGGTCTCTCCACATGGGGGTTTAGTATTTGCTGTTGGTGACGATCCCACTGGAAAATCATCAACTGTTGCCTACCAGTCAGAACAAACATTGATCGCGGCCGGTGTGCCTTTTTTTTATCCACGATCAATACATGACATTATTCCGATGGGATTGCAGGCATTTGCATTGTCTCGGCATGCCGGTTGTTGTGTCGGACTAAAAATCGTCGTTGATACGGTCGATACCAGCGCAATTATTGATCTTGGTCGAGGCCCTGTCCTGAAAAATATGGACGATACGACCCATCCTGTTCATATTGGCAAACATGACGCTGCGCTTTTACGAGAGTCACGATTATACAATCTGCGTCTACCTGCGGTAACAAATTTTCAAATGCAGCACGCCATCAACCATGTTATCAGCTCAGATCAGAAACAAACAACAACAGATAATGGCAAGCTCGGCATCATCGCTGTTGGCAAAGCTGTTCCCGAAGTCATCGAAGCGCTAACAAGCTTGGGTGCAGCACAACATAACAATCACGCTATTGGGCTTCTATCTATTGGCATGCCATGGCCCATTGCGCCGCAAATTCTGATTGATTTTGCATCTCGATATGATGAAGTTCTGGTTATTGAAGAAAAACGACCTATTGTTGAAGACCAGCTGGCTCGCGTCGTAGTGAACTTGAAAAAACGCGGCGTTATTTCTGGCAAATATTGCCCAGAAGGCACGCCGCTGATCCCAGAAACCGGAGAGTTAAACCATAGATTACTTTGCGATGTCATCCATGCGCGTGCCGCCAGTCATCGCATTATGCTTTCGGCCCTATCCGCGGCTAAACAGCCCACAAACCTACCGGTTATCGTCACGCGCACTCCATGGTATTGTGCTGGCTGTCCACATAATTCGAGTACCAAGCTACCTGATGGTGAGATCGCCGGGATGGGTATCGGGTGCCATTCGATAAGCGGCTTTTTGACACCTGACGCGATCACCAATTATACGCAAATGGGCGGCGAAGGCGCGTTCTGGATTGGCCGGGCTCCATTTTCCAGTCATCAACATAGTTTTCAAAATATGGGTGACGGTACCTACGCTCATTCCGGGTATCTTGGAGTCCGCGCGGCCGTTGCCGCCGAGGTCAACATTACCTTCAAGCTGCTTTATAATGGAGCTGTTGCAATGACCGGCGGACAGGCGGTTAGTGGCGGCCACACACCGTGGATGATATCCGCCCAGCTTGCCGCCGAAGGTGTCCGCAACATCGCCATTGTCACCGATCAGCCAAATGCATTTCCAACCGATGCTGTTTGGGCCAAAAACACCAAAATCTATCACCGGCGGGAACTGATGGATGTACAAAATAAGCTAAAAACAATTAAAGGCGTCACAGCACTTATTTATGTACAAAGTTGTGCCACCGAATTGCGGCGTGGTCGGAAGCGCGGTACAATCGCTAAACCTGCAGAAACCGTTCTGATAAATGACGCAGTTTGCGAGGGCTGTGGTGATTGCGCCGAAAAATCAAATTGTGTTGCAGTAAAACCAATCTGGCGCCCAGAAGGTGAAAAAAAACAAGTTGACGATTCGCTATGCAATAAGGATTTGTCTTGCATTACCGGATTTTGCCCGAGCTTTGTAACACTGATCGGGAACAGCCAGCCAAGGCCACAACGCATCACCTTACCAGATCACATCAGCTTGCCTGATCCAGAATTGCCAACCGGCATCGCCAATATCTTTATTGCCGGCATTGGGGGCACCGGGGTGTCTACCTTATCTGCTATTTTGGTCATGGCAGCGCATATTGATGGCATCGCTGGACAAGCGGTAAATCAAACCGGGCTTTCGCAAAAAAATGGTGGTGTTACCAGTCAGGTGAGGCTGTCGCGCGACCACAACTTGACCCAGCGTATGGTAAGATTGCCAACTGGAGGAGCCTCACTATTGATCGGATGTGATGGTGTTGTTGCGTCCAATGATCTGGCACTTGCCAGCCTCAACAAAACCAGAACAACAGCTATTTTAAATACTACCCTCGACCCGGTTGGGGTGGCCGGTGTTGGCATTGGCAGTGTAGCCAGTGAAGGCCTTGTCCTTAGTCGGCTTGAGGCGGTTATGGATCGGCAAAAAATTCATCACATTGACGCCTCGGATCTCGCCAATCGGCTGTTTGGATCGACAACATCAAGTGCCATGCTTCTACTTGGCTGGGCGGTACAAAATGGCCATCTACCCTTGCATGTTGACGCTATTGAAACAGCGTTGCGATTAAATGCGGTTGATATTGAACATAACATTGAGGCTGTGCAATGGGGACGGTTGCTGGCTGTTGATGAAAACCTAGTTAGGTCATTGACCCGGCCTGACACCAGCCCCAACATGCCGCAATCTGCACCAGCCTTGATTCGCTATTTTTCGGCACAGCTTACCACCTACCAAAATGCGTCATATGCGGCTGAATTTTCGTCTGTTATCACCGCCTTTATTGATTGGCTAGTTCATACCGGGCTGGATAATGATCATTTTGGACGCAAGGCAGCGCGTGCCTTGTATAGGGCCATGGCCATAAAAGATGAATATGAAGTGGCCAGATTGTTAACCGCACCTGAATTTCAACAAAACCTCACAAAAACAGCCGGAGCCACGGCCAAAATCACCTATTATCTGGCCCCGCCACTCCTTAGCTGGATTAAAGACCAAGACGGACAGCCACGCAAATTACGATTTGGTAAATGGATGACTCCGGTTTTGCGTTGCCTTGGCAACATGCGATGGTTACGCGGGCGGTGGTACGATCCGTTTGGCTATGGGCGGCACAAACAACGAGAACTGCAATACCGAGATGATGTTATAGGCTGGTTTAAGCAGCTAACACATCTGCCGCATCCGGTGGGGGCAGACCAGCTTGATGATCTATTAGATTTGATGCTCTCGATACGCGGCTATGGGCATATTAAGGACAAATATTACAACGCGGCACGTCCGAAAATCACCGCGCGCATAATAGCGCTAACCATGGCCGGCCAACCTGAACCCGGCGCGCCCGTATCTCGGGCCGCTGAATAGCGATTAAATATAATTTGAAATTTCGATTAGATTGCCATCGGGGTCGCGGATATAAAGTGACATGAGTGGCCCGTTTGCGCCGGCTTTTCGCACTGGTCCCTCTTCAACAGTCACCCCATGTCTAGCCAGATGCGTCTGCCAATCATCAAGCGGCTGAGTACTGATAAAACACAAATCGACACTGCCAGCTTGCGGGGCCTTAGCGTGAGGTAAATAGGGCGAGGCGGCGTCGTGAAGGTTGATTTTTTGTTTTCCAAAATGCAGAGATTTTCGGGCAGCGCCCCCAGTTGGTGGAGCAAATTTAACCATTTTTGTTCCCAAAACCAAGCAGTAAAAATCAATAGTTTTTGATATGTCGACGACAGTTAGGACAATATGGTCAATAGAGGAAATTTCGCATTTTGACATTGCTGCACCACCTTATCGGCCAATTGAAAAATAACTTATGCCAGCCGCTAGCATCTTATCAGGCTGGTATAAATTGCGCAGATCAATCATTGTAGTACCGCTCATACTGTCAACAAATTGCTCCGCGCTTAACGCCCGAAACTCATTCCATTCGGTAATGACGACAACCGCATCTGCATCAGCGATGCAGGCCAAAGCGCTTTGTTCATATTTTACTGCTTTAGGCAGCCTTACTTTTGCCTCACCCATTGATTTTGGATCATAAGCAACCACCTCTGCCCCAGAAGCAAGCAGTGACGGGATAATATCAAGTGACGGGCTGTCACGCATATCATCGGTTTCTGGCTTGAATGCCAGACCCAAAATAGCAATGCGTCTGCCACCAACTTCACCCCCCATGGCGGCAATCACCCGCTGGGCCATCGCCGTTTTACGTGCTTCGTTATAAGCCATAGCCGACTCAACGATCGACATCGTCTGGTGATGATCTTCGGCCGTTTTAACAAGTGCCCGCGTATCTTTTGGAAAACAGGAACCACCATAGCCCGGTCCCGGATGCAAAAACTTGGCGCCAATTCGCTTATCCAGACCCATGCCTTTGGCAACACCATGCACATCTGCCCCAACAGCCTCACATAAATCGGCCATTTGGTTGATATATGAAATTTTAACCGCCAAAAACGCATTGCTCGCGTATTTGATCAATTCCGATGTTTCCAGCGAAGTAAATAAAATGGGTGTTTCGATCAAATAGAGTGGGCGGTAAAGCGCGCGTAAAACCTCACGGGCTGCATCGGTTTCGGCCCCAACAACCACCCGATTAGGTCGCATAAAATCGGCAATGGCTGCTCCTTCACGCAAAAACTCAGGGTTCGATGCCACGTCAAATGCCGCATTCGGGTTTGTAGTTGCAATA
>MDSZ01200713.1_pt1 | contig 12206 bp, 9 predicted proteins | sample 811201 | NCBI WGS metagenome assembly MDSZ01 (sample SAMN05326647, study PRJNA326480) | marine metagenome | isolation source: seawater | place: Indian Ocean: North | collected 2010
GGGGCGGTTAAAAAAGATGTTTTTACCCCAGAGTGGCAATCCGAACAGAATTTTGATAATTATGTTGAGTATTTGCCATTTTCTTCTATTGGTGATGTGAGGTTTCAATCGCGAGATAAGGTTCAAAAAAATCTCTCTCAAAAAAGGAAACAAAAAATTGCTGCACAGATTAATTTTGTGGATTTAGAAAGGTATAGCTGTGTTATTGCTTCAGTAGAAAATCCTGCCCATAATTGGATAATAAATATTTCACATTTAAACTATATAACCAAAAAATTATATAATAATAAAAAGGGAATAAAAATTTTAGGACCAAATAAGGCGGCCTGGGAATACCAAAGGGATGAAATAGTTTTCTTTTCTATTGTGGATAAAAACAATGAATTATTAGCTATTTTAAGGCCAAGGTTTACCTCTAAAAAGTTTACCCAACAAGATGGAACACTTTTTGATAATGTGAACTACCTATATACTGATGAAGATCCTGCGCCAATATGGGATTTTGATGGCTTAGAGGAAAAAATGAAAAAAATAGCACCGGATTTTATGGAAAATGGATTGTTGATAGAAAACGCATCAAGTTTAACAAACGTGTTAGAAACACCAGATGAAAAATCATTAGCTCCAGAAAATTTGGATGAAAAAATAGATAAAGAAATAGAACAAGATATTGAGGACAATATAATTGATATAAACTAATTAGTTATGGACATAGAAAAAATACAAGATTTACCAGACAACCTTTTAACTATAGAACATATAGAAAAAATGGAAAATGAAATAGACAACCTTAAATCTGACAATGAATACCTTAAATCAAAGTTTGGGGATGAGGTGGCTGATGAAGTTTTAGCAAATGATAAAAAAATATTAGCCTTTGAAGATAAATTAGAAAGGAATAAAGCATTCATGGACGCGCAGAGAAAAATTATGCAAAAAATGGAAGATAATCGGTTGGACGACACGCCTATTTCGGTTTCTGATTTACCCGATCCATCCCTTTTTGATTTAGGTGGAATGGTAGAAGAAATGCAGGAAATGTTAGAACAAAGGGTTAGGGACTTAACATCGGATGAATATGCTAATTTTGCAATAAATTATAAAATCGATCCAGATGATGCTATGGAAATGAGTGATTTCATATACTCTTTAAATCCTACAGAAATAAAAGAAGTCACAAAAGTTTTAGATGCAAAAAGGTATGAAATGGGAGGGGAAATACAAGCTGATAGGTGGGTAAAATTATTAGGACCGGAAAAATATAGAAAATATGTAGATGACGCTTTTAGTAAAATGAAGTTTCAAAAATTATCAAATGATAAAAATATTTACAGAATAAACACCATAACTGATAAATCAAGAACCGGAGAGTTTGGGGATCTTATAGATTTTTATTTTACTGAAAGGTTAGAAAAAGAGGGAATAGGTTATGCAAAAGGGGGTAAGATTGATGTTGATGCGATAGAAAGGAGTGTTATGATTTTAGATGATAATGGAGAAAAAGAATTAGCAAAACAATTATTAAAAAATAAAGACAAATCAACCTTTGAAAAAGCAGTAAAGATATTTGAAAAAAACCCTAATTGGACAGATGATGGACAAATGGTATATGCAGAGGATATTGTTAATGAATATAAATATGCAAAAGGTGGAGATATTATAACGCCGGATGAACATAGGAATTTAAAAAGTATAGATGATATAAAAAAGGTGGTAGGGGAAAAGGTGTGGTCAAGGTTTACCTATAATGATTCTGAAGACCAAAATGAAAGATGGAATAAATTTTTTAAAGACCACAACGGAACTGTTGTTATAGAAATATATGATGATGAAGTAGAAATAAGTGCTAATAGCAACCAAGATTATAGTGATGACATAAGTTTTTTAGAAACATATTTAAAAGAAGATTTTGAAAGTGAACATTTTGCAAAAGGCGGTAAAATTTCAGTAGATGATGTTCTAAAATTTGACAAATTAGTTGGAAGAGGAGAAAATGTTGTTGTTAGTGATAAGTTTGATAGAGATTATATATTTCAAAGAGGTTTTGATGATGGTTCTGTTGATATAACCGACACGAGTGCAAGAACAGATAACCCCGAAACTACATATCGTAATATGCCTTTAAGTGAAATTAAGTCAATAAGAATTGATGAAAGTGTTTATGCAAAAGGTGGTGAAGTTGATGTTGATGAAATTATAGAAAGTGTAAAAGAGGAAAATGATGTTTGGGAAGCCATAAATTATGAATTAGCATATAGGGGGATTAATGATGTTGATTTAGTGGATGAAATTGAAGAAAAGTTTTATGAAAAATATGAGTTTAAAAGGGGCGGAAAAGCACCTAAAAACCCAATGGAAGATTTAGAAATATATGAAGATCCAGAAGGAAGGGGGTATAGTGTTATAATAGGTAATGATGTGTTTGAAATGAATGATGCTACGCTTATAAACTATTCTACCGATATTCATCTTGGGCCACGAGCCAACTACCCTTCAGATGTTTCACATTGGGGAAAAAGAATTTCTTATGACCAACTTCCAATAGCAGTAAAAGACAAAATAACAGGACGTATGGGAGACAATGTGGAAAAAAAGAATTTTGGGGGTTTTATATTTGGAACAGCTTTAGGGGGATATGTAGGTTACAAATATGGATTAACTAAAGAAAAAACACAGGTTAGGGATTTATTTAAAACAGAACAAAAGTATGCAAAAAAAGCCCAGGACAGATGGGGAAAAAAGAAAAGTGGTCCAAAAAACGAAGACATAATAGACGTTGATTTTGAGGAATATAAATATGCCAAAGGAGGTAAAATAAAAGCAGCTTTTTATAGATGGGGAGAATTTCAAGAAGAGGAAGAAATTGATTCTAAAGATATCCACGGAATGGTTGTTTTAGGTGAAGAAACAGAGGGTTTTGATGTAAGGGATAAAGACGAAGATAAAGTGTTTTTAGCCGATTCTATAGATATTGATGATACGGACTATGAAACCGAGGGGTATGGTGTAAAAAGGTCTTATGCAATAGATAAAAAAGATTTGCCAAAAGAAAAAAACCTGTATGCTAAAGGGGGTAAAACCAAAAAAGGAAAAGATCTTTATACATTAGTTTGGGAAGGTGATGATGAATATAAAATACCAAAAACTTATACAGAAAAAGAGGTGGAAAAAGAAATAAAATATTTTAATGATCGTAATCTTGAATATATAATTAATGAAGATTTTGAAGAAAGTGATGATGGAAAACACTGGGTTTTACAAAAATATAGAGAAGTAGATTATGCCAAAGGAGGTAAAATTAGTGAAAAAGACAAATTTTGGGATGAAAATGCTGAAGATTTAATAAAAATAGTGGGTGATAACCCAGAGTATTTTAGGGATTATTTATTAAGCATAGGTTTAACCCAAGATGATGTGGATGCTGAAATGGACGGAACCTCTAAACATATTGCTATTACTATTTTAAATATGAGTGATATAGAAACTTTAAATGAGTTTATTAAGGGAGAAGAAGGGTTTGCCAAAGGGGGTGAGTTAAAAGATTTAGAAAAAAGTTTAAAACAATTTATAAATAAACTTTCTAAAGAAAAATCATTAGAAGTAGAGTATGGAGGGTATAAGAAATTTGATGGGGAAAACGTGATACTCGTTCATCATTCTATCCCAGATGAAGAAGAGGTGGAAAAAGAATTAGAAAAATGGTTTAAAAAATCTAACCTAAAAGGGTCGTATGAAATTTATTCATCTGTAGATAACCAATCTCCTTATGAAGGGGGGTGGTGGACTTTAGTTATAGAACAACCCACTACCTATGCTAAAGGAGGTGAAATTAAAGATAGTCAAAAAAGTTTTAAAAAATTAATAACTAAATTATCAGATGATTTAAAAGTAAAATATATAGAGTATACAGATACCCACGGCTTCCATGTCCTTTACCATGAATCAGATGAAGATAAATTAAAGGAAGAATTAAATAAGTGGGCAAAATCTAATTTAAGAAAACCCTATACAATTTATGAGACTTTTGTAGGTTTGCCAGCTAAACAAAACGATGAGGGATGGTGGATTATGATTCTAAACCAAGATGCTAAAAAGGATAACGCAGATAAGCCTATGACCGAAAAACAATTAGATAAAATAGAAGATTTAATTGTTAAATATTTTGATTATGAAAAAGTAGGAGCATTAGCTGAGGATATGGAAATTGATGATATCCATGATATGGATAAAAGGGAAATTGCGGAACATATAACTTCTTTTTGGAAAAGAAATAACGTAAGCGAAAAAGACGCAAGAGAAGGCTTACAAATCTATGGAATTATAGGATATGCAAAAGGAGGTAAAGCTAAAGTTGGTGATATTACTTTAAATGAGATTGAAAAATCTTGGAAAAAATACTATGGGGAAGATTTTAAGGAAGAATATTATGGCCTATATGATAAACTAAAAACAGAAAAAAATTTAACGGCTCAAAAATTAGATAAACTTTGGGCTCAACTCTATGGAGAAAAGTTTAAATATGAATATTATTCTGTTTATGAAGATTTAGGTGGTATATATACTAAAGAAGAAAAAGAAATTTTAGAAGAAAATTATAAATATGCAAAAGGTGGTAAAATTAAAGTTGGAGACACCCTTTATCATACTGATTCACCTGTTGGTAAAAAAAAAGGAACCGTAGTTAAGGTAATGCCGGATATGGTAAATGTTGATTTTGGACAGGGTGATGTGTATGGAATAACAAAAGGGAGAATAAAAGGTGATAAAATATATGCTAAAGGGGGTGATGTGGATGAAAAGGTTAGTGAATATATAGATGATTTTGAAAGTGTAAAACCTTATCATGATATTGCTAAAAAAGGAAAAAAAGTAAAAGATTTATCGGGTATAGACGATCCTGATGAAGATGGAATTATAGGTGAGCATTTTGATTTTACTTTAGATGAAGATGGAAGAGATGTTTTCGTTAGGGTTTATTATGATCCACCAATGGAAGAAATAACCGTTTTTATTGATACAGGTAATACGGGCCAAGAAGATTATTATAGTTTAGAAGATTTTGAAGAACTTGTGAACACCGGAAAGTTTGCTAAAGGTGGTGAATTAGATAAAATGAATGAAGATTTAGGAAGGATACAGGATTTTATTAGAGGTTTAGGTGGTGCTGACGATTGGGATTGGGATGGTGAAGAGTTAACATTATTTAATGGTGATAAAACGGAAAAATATTCAGCAAAAACACTTATTAATGAGGGGGTTTTAAAGCATGCTAATTTACATTTTAAAAAGGGTGGAACCATAGATTATTTCCAACATTATGATAAATTGCCTAAAAAAATGCGAAATATTTTAGATAAATATTTTAAAAAGTATGAGGAGGGAAAAGCAGATTATAAGGACACCAAAAAGCTTTTAGAAGATGTAGAAAAAGAGGGATATACCTTTGAGTATGGGTTGGATAATGAGCCTTATGATTTAAAAAAGTTTTCAAAAATGCACCCATTAGAAAAGCATGTTGGCAAAAAAAATAAATAATTAATATGAAAGATTTAGAAAAAAACAATATAAAAGAAGAGGATTTTCCTAAAGATCCTGAAAATATTACTAAAGATGAGCTTCATGAACACTTTGATTTGGATAATGACGGCAAGGTTAATATCGAAGAATATTCTGAACATGTAAACTATCACTGTGATAATCCTGAGGTGCTGGAGGATAAAATTGAGGAAGCACGATACAACAGGGGTTTTAAATATAAAAAAGGGGGTAAAACAAAAGAAGCTAAAACATGGAAGGAAAAATTTAATAAAAAATATGGAAATCCATTAAGTAAATCTAATTCTTTAGCCGAAATAGCAAAAAAAACCGGTAAATCTAAAAAAGGATTGCAAAAAATTTATAATAAAGGTATAGGGGCATACAAAACCAATCCTCAAAGTGTAAGGCCAAATGTTAAATCTAAAGAACAATGGGCTCAGGCACGGGTTTATAGTGCAGTTATGGGTGGTAAAGCAGCCAAGGTTGATGCTAAAGAATTAAGGATGGCTAAAGGAGGAATGGTAGGAGATATAATTAGGGTTTCTAAAACACCATACATGACCTCTTTTAGTGATTTATACGATAAAGATTTGAAAATTAAAGATATAAAAGAAATTGAATTTGGTTCAGGTAAAAAGAAAGAGTTTATTGTGGAATTAAACGGAAAAGATTATAATATCCCCCACGACATGGCCCAAACCTATGCAAAAGGTGGTGAGGTTGGAATTAAGGTATCTATATCACAATTAGATTTTCTTAATAATGAGTTAAGAATGACTATTGATGATTTTTATGATGACGAAGATGAGTATTTTGTTGATATGATAAAAACATTAATGGGAAAAATAGATGAAGCATATAAAAATTATACTTTAAACCTTACAAGTAGTGAAAAATCTTATTTAAGTGAACAAATAAGTATGGTAATAGGGGAAGGAGAATATGGGGATGATTATTATTTAAGTTTAAAAGAATTAGAAGATTTACAAAATAAATTAGACTCGTATGCAAAAGGTGGGAAAATTGGTGACAGAAAAGATTTAAAACAAGTAATAGATAAATCTTTAGATGAATCAAAATATGTATATAGCCCTTTGGGGTGGACAAGTAAAGATACCAGAAAGCTTTCAAAAAAATTAACAAAAAACTTAAAAACACTAAAAAGTTTTCCTGATAAAAAAATAACGGAAAGTTTTGTTAGAGAGTTTGTGGACGAATTAGAAGGTTATACTGTGCGAAAACCATTAGCTGTTTCTTATTTAACAAGAGAATTTTATGACTATTTCTATAAAGGAAAAGGGGTTTTTGCAAAAGGTGGTTTAACCCAAGCTAAAGCAAAGAAAATGTTAGAAGATGGAACAGCACAGGGAAAAAAACTAACTGATAAACAAAAAAGATACTTTGGTTATATAGCAGGAGGTGGTAAAGGAAAATATGCAAAAGGTGGAAAAACAGGTAATTATGAACTACAACTTTGGGAAACTGAAGAACACAGAGAGCATTTAGAACCTGAAATAATTATACCGGATGGTGCTACTGATGAAGAAGTAATTTCAGAAGCACGAATGTTTTTTGAAGATTTTGCGGCCGTAGAGGTTAAGAGAAATGGAAAAGTTATTTTTCATATATCTTCTGATAAACCTGAAGGTAAACGATATGCAAAAGGTGGAAAAACAGGAAAATATCCAAAATATGTAAATGGAACCTTGGTGGGTTATGCGAAAGGTGGGGTTGTTGATATAGATAAAGTAATAGATGACTGGTTATCTGATGAAGATGAGTTGGCTAATGTTAAAAAAGATTTAGAAACACACCAAACGATATTTTACCCCGATTATATAAAAATTAAGTTAGGAGCAGGAAAAGGTTGGAAAAAGTGGGACGCTCAAAATCAAAGTGATTCGGATAAGCTTTATAAAAAATTAAATATGGCAGTAGATAGAAATTTAAACAAATATAAAAAAGGCGGTAAGGTAAATAATAATTTAGTTAAAAAAATAACAAATAAGGTTCTTAAAGACCTTGACCCTTCAGCTTTAGAGGAACCAGAATATTTAAATGAGACCATTACTGATTATATTTATGAAAATACCAATTTACCTGAATCAAATAATGAGTTTATGGAAATTTATTATGAAGTAGAAAAAGGGGTGAAAAAAGGATTAGGTGATGTTAGATATAAAACCAAATATCCAAAATTTAAAAAAGGTGGTAAGGTTTATATGGTAAAAGATATGGATGAGTTTGATGATTGGTATGATTGGATTAGCGATAATTACGAACCCTGGAAATATGATGAGGTTCACTATGAGGGTGGAGGGGTTTACATAAGTGATGAGATTTATAATGATGAATCAATAGATACTTTAAATAGGGACAATCTTTATTTAGAAGAAGATGTGTTAAATGAAAAAATAGATAACACCGCCAACAACATAATGGATGGAATAAGGGATCGGTTAAAAATAAATGATGATAGTGATTTAGATGATGAATTATACACCATTGTTCATAATGAAATAAGAAAAACATTAGAAAAAAAATATGCTAAAGGAGGGCGGATTGTTCGTGTAGAGGATTTAAATAAGGGAGATATATTAGAGGGAAAACCTATTAAAATGATAGATAGATTTCCTGATTATACAGGGGTATGGTTTAAAGATGGTGATTATAGAAGATATACTAAGGGTTCTACTACCAAAAAAGATTATAAAAAGGGTTGTAAGGTGAAAAATAAAAAAATTACCGTTAAGTCAGACTTTGTAGATTTAAAATATTTAAATAGGGAATTGGACAGGGTTAATAAGAGGATTGAGGATGTTTTAACTAAAAAAGATGATAAAGGCAATATAAACGAATTAGAGAGGAGAAAAATAGCCTTAAACAAGCTAATTTCGTATAAACAATGAAATAAATAGTGAAAATTATTTTTTAATATAATATATTTGTATAACTTAAAAGGGAAATTATGGCAAAATCAATAGAAAAATTAAAAGCAGAACTGGCCCAGGAAAAAGCCATGTTAAAAAGGTTTAAAGATGCCGGGAGAGATACTCTGGTAAAAAAAATAAAAAACTCAATATCTAAACTTGAAGAAGATATAAAAAAATTAGAAAAACCTAAAAAACCTAAAAAGTCTAAAACAGCTGCTAAGCCAATGGGAATGACTATGGAACAATGTTTAAAAACATTAGAAGAAACCAAAGCTCAATTAGAAAAAAGACGAAAAAATGTTGAGAAAAATATAAAATCAGGTAGAGCAGAAAGTGACGGATCGTTAAAGGTTTCTGCTTCAATAGAAAAAGAAGCTGATGTTATTGAAAAAAAAGCGGAGGATGGTCAGAAACTTAACAAGAAACAGATAAAAAAAATACCTAAAGATATGGCAGATATAGCCAAAAGCTGTGTTACTATGGTAGAAAGGCAAGAAGATGGAGAGGATTTGATTAGAGATTTAATATACAAATTAGAACAAATATTAGACCAAATCCAATCTGGAAGATTAAAATATATAGGCTAAATGAATAATAACTAAAACTTAATAATATGTATCCACACCAAGTATTAATGGAGCAAAATAATCTCCAACCACAAGATTTAACACCCGAAGCTCGTGATTATTTAAAAGATTTTAACACTTTTATACGGGCAGTAAACATGAAACAAGGAAAGGCTGAAAAAGCAGGAAAAGAGTTTGAAATGTCTGAAAAAGATATTAATAAAGCAAAAAGATTATCAAAATCTGTATGTGTTCAAATTTATGAAGATTTAGATGTTAAAGCTGCCGAACAAAAAGCTGAAGAAGAAAAAGAACAAAAAGCTCGGGAAGAAGCTCAGGCCATCAAAGAAGCCCAGGAAAGGGAAGAAAAAGAAAAACAGGAAGCATTAAAAAGACAGGTAGAGGAACAGCAAAGAATAAAAGAAGAAGCAGAAGAACAGGCAAGAGCATTTGCAAGAGAACAGGCTGAAAGAGAAGAGCAGGAAAGAAGAAGGGTGCAGGAAGAAAATGATTCATTCTTTTTTTAAAATTTTATCATGGGAAGAAAACGAAGAAATAAAAGTCAAAACATTAAAGATCAAAAACAAAGATATAATATTGATCCATCATCACCCAAACACAAATACGGCTTAATACCTGTTAATAACTTAACTTACGGAAACCCTGATGCGGGTCAAAACGTTATTTTACAGGAGGTTGGAAAATATGATCAGCTTGTAGAGTATTTTAAAGACAAACCCTATCCTAATAATGATGGGGAATACGCTAAACAAGAGCTTGATGAAATATTGAAACAGATGCGGAACCTTAAACATAAAAATGTGGCTGAGATGTGTGTTAGGTTTGATGAGGATTTACCGGGAATGATGGTTGATATTGCTAACCAGTGTGGGGTAGAAAATGGGGAACAATTAATGCAAAACGTTTTAAAAGACACCGAAACAATTATAATGAAATTAAAGTTTTATTATAATAGAATTAGACCTTATCAGTTAGCTAATATTTATGGAATTTCATTAAATCCGATACCCACACATAGTGGTCATTCCCCGGCTTATCCATCAGGCCACACAATACAATCAAAAGTTTTTGCCGATATTTTGAGTTTTAGATATCCGGATCACCAAGAGGTATTGCACAAATTTGCGGATCAGTGCGCTTAATCAAGGGTTATGTTAGGGGTTCATTTTCCATCTGACAATATATTTGGTTTACAAGTGGCAGCAGCAATGGTAAAAGATGCAAAATTTATGAAAAAATATTTTAGTCCTAAAAATATATCCATAGAAGCAAGTTCGGCACTTGAGCAGCAAACTTATAACGATTTTAACCAAAACCGTCAATTAAGAGAAGACGAGGTATTTGGAGGATTACCAAAACCCCCTCAAAAAGCTGCGTCAGGGGGATTAAGTGATTCACAGGTTTTTGGTGGGATACCTAACATTCCACAACAACGTTAATAAATTAAATTATGAAATATCATTGGATTTTAGATGCGGGGCATGGTGGTTTAAATCCTGAAACGCAAGAATACACAACAAAAGGAAAAAGAAGTCCTGTTTTTCCTCAAACAAGTAAATTTGCAGGTGAAGTTTTATACGAAGGTGTAAGGAACCGTCAGGTTCTAAAATGTTTAAAAGAACTTTTAGATGAAAATGAAATTCCTTATAGTGTCGTTTCAGAAGATTGGAAGGACAATTCATTAGGTGATAGGGTTAGAAAAGCAAATAAAATTGCAGAAACCACCCCAAATTGTATTTATCTTTCTATTCATCATAATGCTTATGGAAATGGATGGAATAATGCCCATGGATTAAGCACTTATCACCACCCTAAATCAGAAAAAGGATTTAAGTTGGCTACAGAATTTCAAAAACAGGCGGTTGATGAAATGGGATGGAGAAGTAGGGGGGTAAAAAATGCTAATTTTTATGTGTTAAGACATACCCACATGCCTGCAGTATTAACTGAAAATGGATTTATGACCAATCTAAAAGAAGCTGAAGTTCTTATGAGTGATGAGGGTAGTTATAAGGTTACTTTAGCTCATTTTGAAGCCATAAAGGCAATAAATGAAAGGGGTATATAAAAAAAATAACTAATTTTTATTTTTAAATTAAAAAAATAGTTATATTTGAAACATAAACGTTGTTTTGAACACGTGGAAAAATTACTTTCGATCGCCCTGGTGGGCGATTTTTTTTTAATATGATTTACAGAAAAAAAATACCTAAACCCATTGAAAAGGTAGAATTAGGTAAACATAAAAAAAGCACATACTATTTAACTGCTAATATATTCTATAGCAGTGTACATCACATGGTTAGAAAACAGGTTGTAGATGAAGCCAAGGTGTTTGTAATGCCTTTTTTAAGGGATTGTCCTGAGTTGCCTAAAAATATAAGTATTTCTTTAGGTTATTCTTCTAAAAAAAATAATAAGTTTGATTTAGATAATAAAGCTTTTTTTTGGCAGAAAATAATTTGTGATGTTTTACAGAGCACAGGAAAATTAGAAGATGACAACATAAATTTCATACAACAAATACATTATTTTTATCAAAGAGGGGAACCGTCAATAACTTTTCAGGTAAATAAGCTATAACTTAAATAATTTTTATTACATTAGTTGCAATTAAAAATTTTATTTAAGTATAATTTCGTGAAAAACACCAATTCAGTTGAGTTAATTAATTTATTAATGCAGGCCGTTAATGAGAAAGGTGTTGAAAAGACGAAAAATATTTTAAAGAAAGGTTTAGAAGAAGGAAATGAAAGTCAAGATCGAACAATTGGCTTTATAATAAAATGTGTTTGTAGAAACTTTAATATTTCTGAAAACGAATTGTTTTTAGGTAGTAGTAGGAAGCACGGAAATAGAACCAAAGCAAGGGCTATGTTGGTATACATGTTTAAGTACCATCTTTATTTTTCACAAGCCCAAATCTCAAAAATATTACGGATAAATAAATCACTAACATCTAAAGATTTAAAATACATGAACAACCTGAACCCTAAATTTCCTGAAGAAAAAAAGCAGATAAATAAAAAGGTTAAAATAAACAATGAAATAATAATTTTCGTTGAAAATAATAAATAATTATGGCTATAGAACAGAACACACCGGATTACTCAGATTTAAACACACCGGATAATTTTAATCCGTTTGA
>MDSZ01128867.1_pt1 | contig 12203 bp, 11 predicted proteins | sample 811201 | NCBI WGS metagenome assembly MDSZ01 (sample SAMN05326647, study PRJNA326480) | marine metagenome | isolation source: seawater | place: Indian Ocean: North | collected 2010
AACATCTACTACAGAACAAAAGAAAGGATGACGCGACTTGTAAAAGAGCTAGAGACCATCAGAGAAGAGCTCCTTGATAGTTCTCCTCCAGAAGAGCAAGATTCTATATCTGGGGTAGAAATATTGGGTTTAGTTTCTGATGGGAGAATTCGAGGACTGGAGGGGCCTAGGTCCTTTTGTTCAGCAGATGGGATAGAGAAGGCCGATGTGGTCCTAGTTCCACTTGAAGATGGGGATCGCTGTGAGGCCCTGATTGCATTAGGCAAGGAGGTTATCGCCATTGATCTGAATCCTTTATCGAGAACCTCCAGGACAGCAACGGTAACAATTGTTGATGAAGTTTCAAGGGCTCTCAGAGGAATCCTGAATGAGCTGTCTAGCAAGCCGGAGCCCAGCCCGTGGGACAATGATAGTGCCCTTAGAGGTGCCCTGGAAGTTATGAGAAATGCGCATATGAGAATATGAACTATGAAAATCTAGCTTTCAGCATTCTCGCGCACCTTTCGGCTATGGCTTCACCAACATCTGAGGTGCTAGCAGTGCCTCCCAAATCATAAGTTACTGGTGCTCCCTCCTCGAAGTGTTGCCTTATCGCATTCTGCAATATTTCAGCACAGATATCGAGTGTTTCGTCCTTCTTTCTAAATCCTAATGCCTCGAACATCATCTGGACTGATTGAATCATTGCAATTGGATTGACAATGTTCTTTCCTGCGTGTTTGGGAGCAGAGCCATGAACAGGCTCGAAGAGCATATGCCTTGGCCCCATATTCGCACTGGCTGACATGCCCATCCCTCCTTGGAGAACGCTGGCCAGGTCGGTGGCGATATCGCCGAACATATTCGGTAAGACCACGATATCAAGATCTTCTGGATTTCTAACAAGCCACATGGTGAAGGCATCGATGTACGCCTCCTTGACAGGAATATCTTGATTGGAATCTGCGAATTCTCTGAAGATCTTTCTGAAAAGCTGGCAACCCCTAGTCACATTTGACTTGTCTACACACGTCACTGATTGGGGCTTTCCAGATTTTCTCTGCCTGACCTTTGCATAATCAAAAGCGAATCTAATTACTCTCTCGCTCCCACTCCTTGATATGGGGCGCGGGTCCCAAGCAACTTCCCCTTCAAGGCCTGGGAACTCCTCTATAACAATCGGCTCGTCTTTCTTACCCAAGGCCCTCTGCTCCATCCTCCTAAGAAGAGAATGATAGAGGCCTTCGGTATTCTCACGAATCATGATTATATCGACCAGATCCGGGTCCCAGACTTGCTTGTGAATACCATGGACCTTGTGTGTTACACCCGGATACAACCTGACTGGTCTGACATTTGCGTAAAGTTCCAGTCCGGAACGAAGGCCAAGGATAGTCTGCCCCCCTGCCATATCTCCGTTGGGAAGTCTGGCGTCAGGCCAACCAATAGCTCCCAGAAGAATAGCGTCTGATTGGTCCCTGCAATACTCAAATGAGCCTGCTGGCCACTCCTCCCCCGTTTCAAGGTAGTACTGTCCACCACAGGGAATTTCTTTGATTTCGAATGATAAAGGACTGTTTTCTTCGAATACTGATAGCACGCGTAGAGCTTCTCTCATAACTTCACGTCCGGTTCCATCACCCGGGAGAGCAGCCAGCCGATAGGTTGTCATGCGGCTCTCCACTTGTTCATCATTCATCAATTGAACCCTAACGACATTCCATCACTTGGAGAGTATAGTTCATAGACGGTCCCCGTAAATGGTGACACGTGGAGCGCGCGCCCGAAGATGGTAAGGAAACCCCGCGTATCGATGTCAGGACACTCCCAGAATCGATTGCGAGGCTCTGGGAGACAATGCTCAGGCTCGACCCATCATGGGATCTTGCGTCTTGGCTAGATGATAGAGCTGTGGAGGAGCTTGAGTTAGTAGAGAGCCACTTGGGCAGGGAGAGGCTGAGGTTAGAGCAAAGGCTTCACAGAATTGAGACTTTGGTTAAGCGACTCAAAAGGCAAAGGGAGGTTTCGGGAACTGGTGTCCAAGACCCTCACCAGAAAAATTTGTTCGACGTGTATGAACCCGAAAACAAGGCTATGAAAGAAACTGGCGAAGCCAGAGAAGAAGGGGAGGCGGCTGTCCAGTTCGGTTCACTTGATATTGGAGATGATCCTCTTCTGGCAATCGTAGCTGAGCATGTCCTTGGATTGCTGGAGCTCAATTCTTTAGATGGCCCTAGCCCCGTGCATTTCGACACTCTCATGGCAAGTCTGGTCCCTTTGGGAATCAGGGTGGACGATTTGGATGAGGCGATTGCTTGGTTACTCCAGAACGAGCTTATTTTGGAGATAGATGAGGATGCTTTCTGCTTAGGCGGATAAGGAATAACCCCCACAAATATACAACCCTTCAAAAAAGGGATTCTAGTCCTAGGTTTGGTAACATGGTTAGCGAAGCCTCGGGTTGGTATGCCAGATTGGATCAGGCCTGTCCTGATAGAATCGAGCAGATTCGCCGATGGTTGGACTTTTGGGAGGCTTCAACCATCTCTGGTACGCCAATTGCAGCATCTTTACCTAGCTCTTGGCCTACCCTTCCTGCCGGTCTCTTGACTGATCCGGGAGCGGTGTTGGATAGATTGCTATCCAGATTCGAAGCAGTCGCTGACGGTCGATCACCGAAAGGTGCGTATTCCACTCCAAGTAGGCTAATAGGGTCGATTTTAGCCGATGAATTAGCGAGTGGCGGTCCATCTAAGAAGAAGGAATCTCCTCCATCAGTGTCACTTTCCGCTATCCCTCCAGCTTTCAGAGATTACGCTGAAAGACTCAATATGGAAGCGATGCTCAAACCCGGAAAGGACGACTATGATGACAGCTCTGATAGTACATCTTCCGGCATCCCTCTTCCATTTGCCGACCCATGCTGTGGAGCTGGGGTTGTCGCCTCTCAGCTAATTAGGCTTCACTCTCAGAGGATTGAGCACTTGGACGAAGAACAGAGATGTTCTGACACTCTAAAGCTAATTGAGGGGATGCAATTGATGGATTCATCTGATATTGCTGTGGAATCCTCAAGGAGGAGGATACTGATAACGCTGGGTAAGGCTGGGCTAGTAGACCTGTCTGGAGACAGCAGAACTCAGATGATTGGTAGATCTGAGGCAGAGATGATTCTCGAGAGCAGTGTTATCCAAGGAGACCCGCTTCTTGGAGAATGGCCATGGAACGAGGGACCCAGGCTACTGGTCAGCAGACCCCCCTGGATCAGAATCAAAGACAGATTTAGAGGTCATGAAAATGGCAGTATACTCAGAAAGAGTCTCTCAAGCAAGCTACGTAATGCTCTGGAAAGTGATGGTAGTCTGAGGTTCTCTGCTTTGAGAGGGAATGTCAACATGTACAGACTTTTCTTGGAGAGGTCTATTCAACTCGTTAGAGACGGTGGAAGGTTGAGGATGGTAGTTCCAGACTCATTACTGAGGGAGAAAAGTAGCGTCCCTCTGAGGAAACTTCTGGTCGATGGCAACGATTGGTTCTCAACTTGGTCCTTCCCGGATTCTCAGAGAGTGTTTCCTGGCATAAGCCAAGGCGTCGCGGTAGTCGGTCTTGAAATCGGTGGAAACACGGCCAAAATGATGAGCTATGGTCCACTAACCGTGAATGACATCTCTAATAATTCGGGTTTGTCCAGGGGGGCTCCCTGTCTGGAACTAGAAAGGGGGACATGGTCATCATGGACCGATGCAACGTGGGCTGTACCAAGAATGCCTGTTGACCCATATGAAAGAAGAGCGGTAGTTGATGCTATTGGCAGATTGGCGGACAAGCCAAGGCTATCCGAAGCAGGTAGCTGGCTGAATCCTGATGGTAATTCCGTAAAGGTCAGAGTGGGGGAGATTGACCAAAGCTCTTGGTCGGACTGCATCGAGGATTGGAATGACGATGAGTTTGCAATACCCTTCATTAGGAGCGCTCACTTTATGTCCATTGATGGTGAGGTCAGACTGCATCATCCCTCATTTGAGGACGATGTAGAGGAAGGCGCAATTCAGATGTCCCAATCCGTTTGGACGGGAGGCAAAAAATCAACCGCTGGACCGCGGATTGCATGTCAAGCAATTCTCAATTCGAATGATGATAGGCGACTTCACTGGGCTGTGATTCCAGAGGGTTGCGTGCTCAGTAATTCAGTCAATTATCTAGATTTCTCCGACGAGGTATTGGAGTCAATAGTTAATCGCGGGACTGGGTCCCTTGTTTTGGGACTTGAGTGGCTCTGTAAGATTATGAATTCCAAGGATTTGGAGATCTGGTCCAAGACATGGGGAGCTAATAACAACGTGAATAATTACGAGATTGAGAGTCTCCCATTCCCTGTTCCGGAAGATGATTTGGCATTTTCAATTTAGCACGAACGATACTAGCACCAAAACGGAAATAGATTTCCGTTCTTGGGAAGAATAGGACTTGCGGGACCGAATAGACTATTATCGTTGCTTATCCTACAATGGCTTACTATCACGTGAGTGAAGCAGAGAGGAGGCGTAATTATGGGCATCAATCCTAAGATAGGGATAACTGGCCTCCCCCGATCTGGTAAATCTGCCGTACTAGACAAAGTTGTCAAGATGATTGAAGAGGAGCGGTCTGACTCTTCCGGAATACCTGTTATCGCAGGAATGAGATCTGAAGCCATAATCGAAAATGGAGAGAGAGTTGGTTACGCCTGCGTTGACATCGTTAGTGGCGAGAGGGGAGTGATGGCTCACAAGGAAATCGACTCTCGGCACAGGGTCCTCGGATACGGTATAGACCCTAGTGAAATAGACAGGGTTGGGGTCCCAGCGATACTCAATGCTGTAGGTAACTGTCAATATTTGGTTGTTGATGAGGTTGGAAAGTTCACTGTGGAAAGTGAGGGTTTTGTTTCGGCCGTCAGAGAGGCGCTGAAGTATGATATGCCATCCCTATTGACTCTGCACAAAAAGAGCCGCCACCCTTTGCTCCAGGATATCAGGAGGAGGGATGATGGACGAATCTTAGAGGTGACTCCTGTAAATAGAGCCCTCCTTCCATACAAAATACTGAAGCTAATTCAACAAGACTACTAACTTAGGTGAAGTTGATTCACTTAACCCTCCTCTGATATAGCATGGAGTCTCCGGCAACACGTCTCGAGAGAGTTCTTCTCGGTGTTCTAATAGCCTTGGTTTTCCTAACCTCCATTTCAATAACAGATGGCATGATAGTTATTTTTAATGAGGATTCCACTATGGAAGACAAGAGGGCTTTGGTATTCCCATTTCTTTCAATAATTGTCGGGGTCTTTGTACTATCTTTGAGAAACGCAACAGGGAGGGAGCACGGTGAATTCTTCCTCGATTCGTGGATAAGTAGAGAGCGTGAAGAGGAGATGATTCCCCGCCTGAAGAGGGAGCAGGAAGATGCTAGCGTAGAAAAAATGGGAGGAGCATGGGCTGAGCTTGAGAAAGTACACCTAGAAAAAAGCTTGGAAGAGGAGTAGGGGGACGAAGGTTTGAGTGTCAAGTCCCTCTCGTGCATGGTGGTGAGGATATGAGCGAGGTCCCCGATGAGCTACGGTATACGAAAGAACACGAATGGATCAGGATCGAAGGAGATAATGTGGTAATCGGAGTCACTGACTATGCTCAGGATGCGTTAACAGATGTTGTATGGGTTGAATTGCCTGAAATTGGGGCCGTCGTAGGGTCAATGGAGTCTTTCGCAAGTGTAGAGTCTGTGAAGTCAGTAAGCGAGATCTACGCACCCGTCAGTGGTGAGGTACTCGAAGTGAATGATTCTCTAGAGGACTCTCCTGAACAAATCAATGAGGACCCTTATGGAAATGGCTGGATTTGCAAAATGGCCATAAGTGATCCTGCAGAGTTGGTAGAACTTCTTGATGGGGCTACTTATCGAAGTCTCATTGAGGAATAATGATGGGGAAAGATTCCACGTACATCTACTTTGATGGATCTTGTAGTGAGAATAGGAATGTGGGCCCTGAGACGCCAGCTGGATGGGGTTTTTGTGTAATAATTGGAGATAATGGCATAGGAAAGGGCCATGGTGAGCTTGTCAAAGAGATGAGTGGTAAGGTAGTCACAGAAGCTGGTAAGGAAGGATATCTTGGTGCCACCGTGGGTTCCAATAATACCGCCGAATTAAGTGCGTTTGCTCATGCATTGAGATGGGTCCTAATGAGTTGCAACTCAGGTATAGTAGTATTGAGGGGAGATTCGGAATATGCCATCAATGTGGGTTCCGGAAAATGGAAGGGGAAGGCAAACAAGGAGTTGGTCAGGTCTGTACGAAACCTATGGAACGAGGTTTCATCATCAATCGAGGTCTCTGTCGAACATGTGCGAGCCCATGAAGGACATAGATGGAATGAGCGTGCAGATCATTTGGCATTTAGAGCCATGAAGGGAGAATCCGCTATCCCGTTTCAATTCTGGAAACCAGGTAGAAGATGATTAGATGATTTGTAGAAGATATAGAAAGCCGAGAAAGGCGTGTATTATCACCAATACCGCCATCACATCTCCAAGTCTTCGATGAAGGTTTCTTGCTCTGGTAAATTCTTCCACATCTGCCCTAGAACGGCTTGCCTTGCGTCCCATGGACCATAGAATTGTCATTAGTATGAGTGCAAGTATTCCCGACCATCCATGATAATGCCCCGGTATGAGTTGCCTTGATGCCTCGCTCAATCCTTCGCCAAGCATAATCGACTCAATTATTCTGGAGGAGAAAGCCACCACTATAACCAACAAAAGATATGCCATTATTCTGTTTCCATTCCTTTCGTGATTTCGTATTGCATTTACCATCTCTTTTTGTTCAATATCGATTTTCTGATGCCTCCAAGACCTCTGTCTCATGAATGCCCATATCAGCACCGTTGCCAGTACTGGATGCGCCATCAGAATGGCTATTCTGAGAAAATCCACGATGCCCCCATGCTGTATCCACTTATTTCCTCTACTGACGCCTTGCATAGCAAGGCGATGTGTTGATGTACAGAGCGCATAGGCCGTGAGGTAGGGTTGTACTGTGGAGGAGCGTCTTCTCGAATGCTTGGATGAGCTACGTAAAGCGGGTGACGATGTTCAAAGAAGGAAGAGCGTGATGCAGAGGTCATCTTCTTTCAAGGGTCTGAGCAAGGAGTGGAAAGCGATAGCGATGATTGCTGCCACCAAGGAAGAGGCTGTAAGACCAGATTCTGAAAGTAACAAAGTGGTCCCCTCGAGAAATAAAAGAGTCGGAAGGAGAGGAGGCAGGGGCAAGATCCGCGGATTAGAGGATGCGATGGCTTCAGCTGGGAGTATTATCGATGACAAGAGTCTCCCCATGGGATATAGGTTGGCAGTTCTTATCATACAAAGAAACAGGATGAGAGATTCTTGGAACGATGGATATGAGTCTGAAATGGAGCTGATTAGGGAGAGTTGCGAAACAGGAGTGCATCCAGTCTGGGAACGGATGGCGAGAGAGTCCCCCTTACTGGCAGAGTTAGGTTTATTCCCCGTTCAGGAGAAAAATGAGTCCTCTTGGGACCAAGAGGCATGGCTAGAAGGATCAAAAATAGACTATCAAGACACGGACCGTTTGAGTATGTGGTTGAAATTGGAAACGCCATTCTCTCTTTCTCTATCTCAAAGAGACACTATAAGCAAGATTAGGAAGGACTTGATTGGTAAACCTCGTTTCGATAAATGGGAGGAATGGATGAGTCATTCTCTTTCTGGGCTTGAAAATGAACAGGCCCTTTTGGAAGGAGTTCTTCTAGCCGCATCAGGCTCGGAAAAGGCAAAGAGTGTACTAAAAAATGTTAGAGGGGATGGGAAGAAAGTAGCGTATCAAATGTGTTTGCTGATGTCACTCAGAGATGGGGGTGTTTTGGACTGGGATTCGGCTGTAAGGGGCAATGGGAACGATCCATTGTCTCTGTCAATTAAAATTGAGGCTTGGCTCAGGGATGATTTGTATCCGGACAAAATTCAGTCGGGCGAGATTATGGACGGAGTTGCGATAATCGAAGGAGCTGGAAGAACCATCCCAAACAAGCTGGCATGGCTTGCTTCGGAGGCACTGATGGAAAGGGGGGATTACGCCACTGCTTTGAAGTACATCGAAGGAAGAGTGGTAACAGACTACAGAGGGCTTAATATCTGTCTGAGGCTAATTTTAGAGGATGCGGAAAATATCTCGTTAAACTCTATTATTTCTGGAATGGAAAATTTTGATGAGGAGTGTTTGAGATTATCCCTTACTCATCAAAACTCACCCACTCAGATAAGGTTAGAGGCATCCAAACTACTCAGGAAAATTGACCAAATGAGATACACAGACGAGATTGTATCGTCATTTACTATGTCAGCGGAGATTAAGGGGCTAACAGAATTCCTGATTGAAGAGGGCTCTTTACAGAGGGCTTATCCATTTCGAGTCATGATGGCGTGGCACCTGATTACGGCAAGGGACTCAGTTGGTATTTCATCAGAGATGTATGAGGCTCGGAGGGTTGCTCTAGAATCAATTGAAGATGCTGAGAAAGATGAGGTACTCTCTGATGTGAGCATTGGTTTGATTTCTCTACTTGACGGGATAAGCAGTAATCTTGATGCTGTCCATGACAAACTTGACTCCGATGGTCTAAGATCGCTGAATGAGGTCAGGATGGCTCTTGGGCCTGAGGGAGACGGAATTGTCAAGGAGGTAAGAATTGAGAAGCTCGTTGGTTCAGTGAGAGAAGCAGACTTGACGGTGTTGGAGAGGCGCTTATTTGAGGCTGTGATTAATGCTTTAATTCTGAACAGGGCTGCCGTAAATCTTCAGAATGGTGATTCTGGAAGAAGAGAAGAGGCCATCTCTTCTCTAGAAGAAATCATATCTAGAGATACAGTTTCAATGAGAACGATAAGATTTGCTTCTGATTTGGTTTTCGAGCACTCCGTGGGACTGGAGTCGCTTGATAGTTGGTACAGGGAGAATGATAGGGATAGTGCCGAGTATCGGATTGTTAAGGCGGCACTACTTGAAAGGGGTGGTGACCTCATTGGATCGGCTTGGTCATACAAAGAGGCGGCTATGAAGCTCATGGAGGATGATATTGAGAAGGCGGCTATCTTCCTAAGATGGTCCTTAATTTCCTTCGCCCATGGAGGGGGATGGAAGGAGGCTGTCACATTGATAGATGCATACCCTACGCTATCAGCTTCGGTGACTAACCGATTCAAAATGTATCTAAGAGCGTGCTTGGACTGCGTTGAAAATAATCAGGTTGGTGCAACGTCCAGAATAATCGATCATGCAAATATTGAGCTCCGAGGAGAGGAGGAGGATCCAGGAGTGGTGTCGGTATTAGAGATCCTAGAATCCATAAAATTGTACCCTATTGAACATGGTCTCCCGCTTAATCCATTCCAAGGAAGAGTTCTAGCAGCCATCAGGAAAAAAAGCCACACTTCTCAGACAAGGAGATCTGATCTAGAAGATAGATTTGATACCGAAATGAGATCTAAGGAAAAGGATACATACGCAATTGTGACAGTAATTGAGCAGGTTGCTGAATCTAGTCCTATACGCGCACTCAGGATGTTTGAGAGGGCCTTGGTCTCGGGCGAGTTCGGAGATAAGGACAACAAGATTCTTCGCAGTAACCAGAGAAACTTGTTCACAAGACAGTTCGGAAAAATATCCGTTCGTGAAAGGAAGACTTTGAGTGGCTTGGGGTTGAAGCCTCTTATTCTAGTGGACACAAATATTCTGATTGATGCACTCAAGGATGACCTATTGAGAGAAATTTCACAAGACAGCCTAGGTAGCCTAGGTTGGACGATGCAGAGGGCTTTCCATTGGAAGCTCAGGACCCTCGCCAAAGAAGGGCTTATACTACTTCACATACCTAAAGCCGCGATGAATGAATTCATGAATCGTGTGAAGTCCACAGATTCTGCACTTGGACTGTTTGAAAACGTGTACATAGACAGGAAGGCGTGGAGGGATTCTATCTCTAATGAGGTCCTAGGAGAAAGAGTCTCTTCTATTATCTCCGTGTTTGACAATTGGGAGCAAGGCGACTGGAAGGAGGAAAAGGCAGTGGATCTAGAAGGGTTCCTAACCGAACATAGAGACATATTCAGAGTCGTTGATCAACATAAACGAGAGCACAATACTGAGATAACTTCCAGGACAGAGATCAATGGGGAAGCTATCTATCCAGAAGACGGCGACTGTGAGATAATGAAGAGTGGCGCTCGTATTGCGGAGTCTTTCATTTCGGGAGTCGGTAGCGTAGTTGTCGCAACCAGAGACTCGGACTTCAAGCTGGTATCAAGAGCTCTTGAGGAGGAGTTCGGATTCGGAGTAGTAGGGGATGTTCAACAACTAAACAAACTGGCCTATCTAAGTCAGTGAAGTCTGGTATTGCTCCCAACAGACTCTCCTAGTCTCTTCATTATAACAGTAGCAGACTCCACGCTGTTAACCGATTCCACACTCTTCCCAGCAGACCACAGGTCCTTGGATGAATTCTTCTTACCCTTGGCAAAAGCTCTCATTCTCCAGAATGATATTCCAGTAATCAAAACCCTCACCCTGTGCTTTAGCCTGCCGTTCAGAAGCCTTCTGATTAACCAGTTGTTTCGCTTATTCTTCCCATCTGTACTTATTACGGCTATTGGGACACCGGTAAGCTTAGTCGTCCACGTAATGTCTTCCTCTTTTGCGGCTACGATTGCATCCTTGTAGTCCTGTGGAGTTGTGCATTCATGAGTTGCTATGAATCTGGTCCCCATTTGAACTCCGTCATATCCCATCTCCAGAGCACGGTTCAGCTCAACTTCGCTTCCAATTCCTCCAGCACAAATAAGCGGAACCCCTAGATCTACCAGGTCGCTATACATCTCTTCCATACTCATCTCTCCTAAATGCCCTCCTGCCCTGTTATTGACACAAATCAGTCCGTCAACCCCACACTGTATTCCTTTCTCCGCATGAAATCTGTTGGTGACATCGTGATAGACGAATCCTCCCTTCTCGTGTACTTTATCACAAACCCAATCGGGTTTTCCCAGGGAGGTCACGAAAAACCTGACTCCTTCTTCAAGAGCTATGTCTATCCACTCGGACATTCTTTGAAGGTACCTATCGCTTCCCTTCTCTATAAGCGCATTGAATCCCAACGGCTTATCTGTCAAGGTCCTGATGTATCGAATTGCGGCCCTCAAGCCCTCCTTTGTGTCTGGCTTGTTGTATCCATGGACCATTGTAAGAGACACTGGTTGAATTATTGCAATTCCACCTCCCTCAGAGGCAGCGGCCACCAGTTCTGGATTGGAACATGGATACATTGCTCCGCAGATTATTGGGTACTCAACTCCCGCTTGTTTGGTCAACCTCGTCTCCACCAACCTACTCACTCCTTGTTAGACACGAGAAGGTTCCACTTGAAGACCCATTCTGATACAATGTCCCCGGCGGAGTCCTTTCCCCGTGAGGTGAGATCGACCTCTACTGCCTCTCCCGTGGTGAGGCTTTCTTCGATGGCTTCCCTAACTTTTGGAATGTCATTACAAGTGAATGTTATTCTTCCCTTCGCTCTTTTTACGAATTTAGCCTCTGTACCGACAACGAACATCCTGAGCCTCTCATCCATTGATCTAGATATTGCGAAAGGTGCTGCTCCTGTTGCCAGCTCTGCCCCCATTCCTTGAACTGCCCAATACATTGTCTTGAATGGATTCTGTGTCCTCCAACCACCAGGAAGCGAAGTGATGCATGTCTCATGGTCTATCTTGTCCATTCGTAGCCCCGAAAACCACGCGGCTGGCATGGATAGTGCCGTGAAGATTCTAAACTTCATCCGACCTCTTAATGACTTGTACTCACTATCCAATTTTGTCTCATTGATGGGCATTTTACCACTACTATCCACTCAAATCATCGACTATGGAGCAGTATCTTTCCATGGCCTCGGTCTCTGACATTCCGCATATACCGTTCCACGCCTTCCACTTTGCCCTCTCTTTCATTCCGCCTCTCGCCCGGTCCTGACAATCTCCCTCAGTCGCCTGTTTGAATAATGCGTATAGTTCCAATAGCTGACTGTTCGAGGGCCTCTCAGGAAGATCCCATACCTTCTTTGACGATCTCTTAAATTTGATTCTTAATGCTTGACTGGCCTTTCCTGACATCAA
>MDSZ01135272.1_pt1 | contig 12203 bp, 22 predicted proteins | sample 811201 | NCBI WGS metagenome assembly MDSZ01 (sample SAMN05326647, study PRJNA326480) | marine metagenome | isolation source: seawater | place: Indian Ocean: North | collected 2010
GGCCCGGTGGGAATTGAACCCACGACTTCCACTTTATAAGAATGGCGCTCTAACCCCTGAGCTACGGGCCAATAAAGGCCCGTATATGGCAGGGGTGTCTACGCATTCGCTGCTTTCTTCTGAGTTATTACTGTCTGATAACACGCGTCACACAGCCCCTTTGCGTGGTGAGGTTTAGATGATGTGCCACACCGTACACACGAGTCAAGTTTTCTTGTAGCGTCCCACCATTTGGCTCTTTCTGCTTTTCTTTTAGCAGTCTCTTCTCTTAGGCGCGCCAATCTCGGCTTCGCCTTGCACGAGTAGCACAACCCTTTGCCGACATGTTTCTTTTCGGTAGTTCCGCATTCTATACACTTATCGTACTTTTTGGCCCAAGCGGTGTGCTTTTCGCCTTTTGCTTTGAAGTGAAGCAGGTAGGCTTCGGAGTACTCCTCTTTACCTAACCATTCCAAGATCTTCTCTGCGTTGAGGTCGTTGATCAGCCAGGTCCGGTTATCCCAGCTCTTCCCCCAACGTCTCTCCGAATCCGTGTGCTTGCCTTTTTGTCTAACACGGGACTCAAGCCCAAGAGCGACAATGGCTTTTCTTATCTGTGTGTAATGGTACCCCGTCTCTTGCGCAAGAGACCTAACTGAGTACCCGCCACGGTTCATCTTCTTAGTTCCGCATACTATGTAAGCTCTTCTCTTCGTTGCTGAGAGGCTTCTTTCTAAGTTCTTTGCTATTTTAGCGGGGTGCTTCATACCCCAGTTCTGTATCAGGTACACGTCTTCCTGTTTTGTCCAACGCTCACCGCTTCTTCCGGCTTTTGCCATTTGTGAATTACCTCCTGTAAACTAAATAACTGGTGGGCTTCCCGGGACTCGAACCCGGACGTCATAAGACACTGGTACCTAAAACCAGCGCGTCTACCAATTCCGCCAGAAACCCTTGTATGGTGGGCGATGACGGGTTCGAACCGCCGACCCCCTCGGTGTAAACGAGGTGCTCTGCCAACTGAGCTAATCGCCCGTAAATAGTGGGGCTGGAGGGACTCGAACCCTCACACCCGTACGGATAACGGATTTTAAGTCCGTTGCGTCTACCAATTCCGCCACAGCCCCATTTGTTGTAACTATAGGAGTAGTTAGATCTTAAGTCTACAAAGCTCTTCGTTGACCTTTTGAACCAGCGCAGAGTGGTTAACGGTCCAACCTAAGTAGCGACTTCCCAGATGGTCAGGGTCCCCATCTGTGCCTTTCCCCGCCCAGATTGCTATATGCACTAGCTCGTGCACGAGGCTCGTATCACAGATTCGAGAGTCCCGGTCTTTCTTGATCCACACGATACTCTTAGTGTGTGCCATGCCCTGGACGCTCAGGTTAGTGCCGTATGAGCCATCGGTGCGGTAACCGGATACAGTCCTCGGCTCTTCACCCCATAAAACCATGAGCTTATTCAGGCTGATAGAGACTCTATTATAGCGGTCGCCAAAAGTTTCCAGCCAATACAGGTAGAAAACTTTCATGGCAATTGAGACTTTTTCTGGAGGGGCCGTGCTGCAGGACTTAACCGTTTGCCATGCGTCGTCCCAACCGGGGAGCTTTACGAGCTGCTCCCCTTTCCAGGGGTCACACGTATACAGCCGCTGCCTCGGGTCTGAGCCGTACAAGGAGGCGCACCCTGTGAACAGCACTACGAAGCACAGCACAGAAGCTACTTTAACTATGAACCTAAGACTTTCCAACATACTACGTTAATAAACACGGGTGACATTATCTAATGATAACCCTCACACAGGTAACTATTGAAGTTACTAAAGTGCTTATACCGAAAGTATATTGAAATTTGTTAGGGCAGCCTCAACTGCAGGCCTTTGGCGAAAGGGGAAAAAATCACGTGATTCGGTCGCTCAAGCAAGTACTCCGAGTCTAGTGCGAAAAAGTTCCCTGTTTCTGTATCGAGGTAAAGTTCGAGGGTTACGTAGTCCACTCCCTCGTTGGAGCTGTCTTCGGCGGGGGTAGCTACCGTAACACTTTTGATAAACTCTGCGTCTCTCACATTAGCTCCTTGCTCTAGTGCAGAAGTTTGGGGGGTTGTCCATTGTACAGGTACTCCTGTTCTAGAAATTGACCGGCTTCGGCCGACTTGGGCCCGCAAGACAGGACCTCAAGTACCGCGTTCACCAGAGCATGTGTATAGCACACACAGCTCTCGCTACAAGGCTTTCCTGTGTAGTGAAGTTCTGCGGCACATTCTTCTTTAGGAACACTGTACTGCTGAACTAGGGTTAGGGCAGACGTTGCGATGTCTAACGCAGACAAGGGCTCTTCCCCCGGAGTGAGCGGCTCCTCCGTGATGGCCTTTTGGGTAAGTAAGTCTACCAGTCGGTTGTCTAGTACAATTTTACAGACCGTAGATTTTTTTGATCGCATACTAGACCATACCCGGTGTTGTGTACTCGTTTCGAGAGGGTTTCTTCCGCTTGAGGATGCGCTTAACCTGCTCGCTGTTTAGGTTTTTATAGTGCCCCGGCTGGGCTACGGCTTTAGCTTTCGTGTAGTTCTTCGCTACACCTGAGGGGGCATTCGATAGGCTTTTAGCCGCGAGCTTACTCAGTATCTGCTTTCGTCTTTGTGGGTCAATAGACATTAACAACTCGTAATCTGTATTGCTCGGGGTCCTCTAGCACACTTTGCCTAATCATCATGATTCCCACTAGATCCGGGGACCTGACGCCGTAAAACCTACAAGGGGGGTTGCCCCTTATTTCCACTATCGTACCAAGTATTTTGCCGTCTTCATAGCAGAGCTTATCCCCCATTGCATACTTCGGCGCACGTAACCGATCCAACCGTTCGGTAAAAGCCGTGCCTATGTCAGATCTTCCAATAGTATTCATAAGTTACCTCTGTTTGATGCCTTACGTTGTATATCCGGTATTACTACGTAATAAAAGTAAAACTGCTTTAAAACCAGTTAGTTAGCTCTACCCGTATATCTCTAGCAGCAATACTAGCACACTTTCCGCTATCAATGGTGTTTTTTGGGTATAAGAGCCATGGTAACCCACTCTAACGCTTCACAAAGGAGGTAGTCAATGAAGCTAAGTTATAACGATGTCAAGGGATCTCCCTTGGGTGCGGTCGCTAGTGCTGCAATAAGATCACATATGGAGGCTTCTCCCGAAGGAGTAGAAAGTGTCAAAGTGAACGACTTAGACCTGAAGATTTTGATTAATGACGTCGAAATCCCTATGGTCAGGTTCACAGAAATCCTGAATGCTGACATGGAACTTTCTTCGGCTAGAGAAGTACTTCGTGGACTTCGCGCAGAGCTTTCAACCTTACAAGATTATATCTCGGGCTCCGACCCGAGGTCAGTCTATCGGCAAGTCGCAGATTCGTTCTGGGACGCCATGAGCAATGTCCAACTTGACTTATCAGATTATGTTTCCCCTAACGTTTCTGAGGATGACTATTATGATTCCGGACAGTCAAACGCGCTCGACAGCATCGAAAATATCGCACACAGACTAGACAAAATCAGACTTTAAGGTAAAGAGGCGGCCCCCGAAAGGGGGCCCCCATCTTTTAGCTATCAATCGTTATAGCCTTAACTCTGCAAAGGCCTTCTTCTATAAGGGCGTTCGCTGTTCTCCCGTAATGGCCCTGGAGCTTCCAGGCAAGGCCGGAGTCTATAAGTTCCTGAAAGAACTGCATTACTTCCCCGGCTTCCATATCTCCGTTTTCATATTTAATCATGTTTTCAGTTAGGTTCTTCATACTAGTATCCTCCTAAAAAATTTTATGTTCCTTCGGTTACCCTACACTGGGGTGCAATAATAGTCCTAGAGGTGTTATTGTGATGGATTACTTAAAGTTTATAAGTGTTAGGTTATTTCTTTTTATCTTAGTATGTGGGGCTTCTGTAAGTTGCGCTAGTGCCCCCAAGTTTGACGCAGAGAAGCATCGGGAATCCTTTCTTTTTATAGTTAAGGATGTGACCTTCGGTATTTGCTCCGGTGGTGTATGTGCTGGCGGAACCAGCAAGGTAGTTGGCTCCGGGTTTGTTGTGGCACGTGGTAAGGGCGACAGCTTTGGCCTTACTGCAGGCCACTTGTGCGAAGACCCTCCGCCACCGCCCGGAGGTAAGGTCTCCTCAGACATCTCGGTAAAGCTTGTGGGGGGTCGTAGCTACGAGGCTACGATTGAGCAGGTCTACTCAGAGCTGGACATCTGTGTGTTGCGCATTAAGGGTGTTCTCTTACCTACGCTTTCGATGTCTCGGAGCGCGCCTAAAGTTGGGGAGGACTACCACACGCTGTCGGCTCCTAGGGGTATTTATGGTCCCGCTATGGTGCCAACTTTCTCTGGTAAGTACTCCGGCAGGAAGTTTATGACTTCCGATAAGCTGGGCCATGACTTTTACTCTATACCTGCTGTTGGGGGATCTTCGGGGTCTGCCATTATGGATGTTAAGGGCAGGGTTGTGGGCATGACTACGATGGCTCTGGTTGGCTTTGAGCACATGGCAATATCGGTTCCGTACGAGGCCTTGCGAGATGTCCTGGCCTCGGTTAGGACGATAGCCGCTTCTGAGAGGTATGCTCGGCGGTAAAAAAGAGGGGTGTTGGCCCCTCTTTGTTAGATCACCGGCGGTCTGAATCCTTTAGGCCCGACTTGCTTAGATCGATGTCTACACGTTTTCTCGAAGCCCCTGTACGCGGCTCAAGGTACTTTTCTCCCTCCTCTTGGGATAGCGTCCCTAGAACGAATCCGCGCCCACTTAGGAACATCATCTGTCCTTCGTTGAACAGCCCTTTGGATACAAGGTGCGGATCGCTACTGCTACACTCTATTACTTCTGCGATCACTTCGAAAGTGATCCCTGAGGTGTTCAAGTTCTGCACACGGATTACCCAAGCACCTCCACCATAATTTAGCTTACAGGCTGTGGAGTGCCAGAATTGGTGTGTTGTCAGACTAGCCACTTTGGCTAGCAATTTTTCTGCGTTTATTCCTAACATTAGTCCTCCTTAAAAGTTCGAGACTTCATTAGCCTTATACCTGTATGACCGCAGTTTTTGCTCTTCGTTAGGTATAAGCATCTTGAATTCAGTTAACAGGAGGTACCTAAGATGTCACTCTTAGAATCGTACGGCCATAAGCACCGGGCCATTATTGGTGCTACCCCAGAAAGTCTGGGAGATATTACACGTAAATATTTTGGGCCGATGGACGGAGAGAAGGTCCGTAATGTGAGCCAGGCGTACACGGAGTTCATCTACACATCGCTGCACCTATTCTACGATCCGGAGGTTGTTGGGAACTTTTACGACAGCAACTTGGATAGGCAGATGGCTCTGAGCCTTGCACCACTCAGCGGACTACCCGACGAGGGTTATCTTACATCGGCAATCAGCTTCAGTCTCACGTCACCGACTCTGTACAATGGTTCTCTTCGAACAAATTTTAATCGGGCCAACTCGCAGTTCGTGCGCACGCAGCAGGACGCCCGAGGGAGGAACCCCGAGTGGCGGTCTCACAAGATATACCCTGAAAATACTGGCAGCCAGACGCTTCCGGCGACTTTCGAGATGTGCGCTGTCGTCAACTTTCCCAGACTATGGGAACTTTTCATAGAGGCAGCCCGACTAGACACTTCGGGCAATTACACCCAACATGAGGAACTCCTGGCGATTAGTCCGCACTCCGGCGTACAGCACCTAAGTGATCACTACCCTCAGTTTACGTACTGGCCTCGGATGTCCTATACCACTCTTAGCAAGGTGTGGTTGGACGAGGGCAGGGATAGATTGGTTGACGCCCAGAGGGACGAGCCTGTACATGAGCCAATTTGCCCTAATAAGACCGTAGCGCTTCTTCGCGAGGTAGCTAACCCAAGGTACACACGCCCCGAACAGTTTGCTGAAGCCGGCTTGTCCATGTCGGAAGGGTTTCAGCGTGCGGCGATAGACCCGAAGGTTAGCGACCGGGCGTTCAATCTTTACAGCGCTTACTTGACTATTCTTGGGGACACGATACATAATTCTATTAATAACGGAGATATAGAGTATGCTAAGTACTCTCTGAAGCTATTGGACAATGTTCAGTACCCTAAAATTAATGTATAGTACTTAAGTACTGGGGGTGTTACCGCACCCCCATTTTTTACCTTGGAGGTAGGCTGACATGGAAGTGAACAACTCTAGCCAGTGGGAGGTTCTCTCAGAAGTAGTTACTCCTGAAGGGACCCACGTGCGGACGTCCGCCATGTTTGCTGGGACGGGCTCATTGGTCCATGTGGTATCTTTGTATGCAGACGGGTTTTCTGCTGAGAACGTACAGTTTGTTCCCGGGGCTGAAATATCTTACATAGAAGAGGAAGATGACAATGGTATCTTAGTCGTTGTGGGCAGGGAGTTAGTCGCCATTGGCGAGGATTACGAAGATAACTGAGAATCGGAGGAACAGAGTGTCCGGTAACCAAAGACTTGAAGAAGCAGCTAGAATATACGGTGAGAAAATCTTAAAGAATAAGATGTCCAACAGGCGGATATCCAGGATGTGTGGTGTCTCATTACAAGACGCGCCTAAAGTTAGAAAGATTGCCCGTCAACTAGTGTTGCGGGAGGCCGAGGCAGCTGATGTGCTGGAGGCACCCGAGACCAACCCTTACATACACGAAAGTCCCTATTACCATAACCCACACACTGATAGCTACGTGTTCACTCTACCAGGGGTCCCTAAGCCAATAGTGCTGCCCGGTAATCTTGTTAGGGATTTGCAGAGGGCGTACAGCTCGTACGACGGGCAAGCATCTTCGATAAATGAGTGCGCTAGAACGTTTAAGTTGCCTAGGGCCTGGGTGATTAAGATCGTGAGAGCTTTGGGGCTTACGCACGACAGCCTCCCGTTCACACCTGAGGAGATGCAGGAGCGCGACGATCAATCCCTCATAGAAGAGGCTACGCAGCTGAGGGCGGCTGCTCTCTATAAGCGGCTAGAGCGGGATAAGTGGAAGGAGATCCAACGAGCAGCCACCAAGTGGAACTCCTTCGAGGTGAACTTCCTGAGACCTATAATGGCCGCGATAGAAGAGCGTCCCCCACTTCCCGATGTACCCAAGCTACAGCTACACGACCCTGACTTCCCGTATGTGGCAGTGGTGGGTCTTTCAGACCTACACCATGGTAAGTACTCAGACGCCGGTGAGGCGGGAGAGGAGTATAACCGGGAAATAACCCGAAAGAGGCTGTTCCAGGCTACCCAGAGCGCCTTGGAGAAGCTTGTCGTCTTCGGAGCACCTGAGAAGTTCATCTTACCCATCGGTAGCGACTTCCTACAGTCTGATAATGACAGCAACACTACGACCAGGGGTACTCCGCAGGATAGTGACGGCACACCGGCTGAGATGTTTGTGACCGGGTGTCAGCTCATGGAAGACTACGTGGAGATGCTTAGGCAAGTAGCTCCGGTGCAGCTAGTGCTAATGTCCGGTAATCATGACAGGATGCTGGGTTTAGCCGTGTTCCTAACTTTGGAGGCCCTTTACCGGGATGCTAATGACGTTCAGGTACTCAAGGATTATACCTGTAGGCAGTACGTTTCCTACGGAAGCAACCTGATTGGGTTTGTGCACGGAGACGGTGTCAAGAAGACTGGAGACCTGGCTGGGCACATGGCGCGAGAGGTCCCGATAGACTGGGGAGCGTGCGAGCATAAGACGATCTACACAGGGCACTTGCACTATGAGAAGGTCGAGGTGGACGTGGCTTTTGGCGTTACTCGCCGGCAGCTACCCAGCTTGTCAGGCCCCGATAGGTGGCACCACAGGTCTGGCTACGTAGGCGCTCCCAAGTCTTTGCCGTTGTTTATTCACGATAGGGACGAAGGTGTTGTGGGCATAGTTTATGGGAAGTTTGATAAGTACTAGCTAAAAAGGTGGGGCACCTGATAACGCTGTGCCCCCCTGTGCGGAGGAACTACCCCTCTCCCCGCTCTTTATTGAGCGTCTTCGCCACCATGGTTCCTCAACATGGTCGTGGGGTTTGCGCCACGAATCCTAAAGGCCCTGTTCATTAGGGCACCAGGCGGGAGGGGAAATTTATTGTGCTAATGCGCCCCATTAGCTGAGTAAGTTTTGATGCGGTTAAAGCGGTCGGTTTGTATCTCTGGATGGGGCAACGTGTTAGTTTAGCGCTCGACCCAGGTACCTAGCTCTGCGTACACTAGGTTATCGAGCTTACTTTTAAGATCTTCTGTGGTCTCGTAAGGCTCCCGTCCGCTTACTGCCCACTGGTTTTCGTGGTAGGGCTTTGCGATGTCCGCTACGATAAGCTCTGTTGGCGTAACCATTATAGTTCTTGATCCTGAGTGATCAGCGTAGGTAGGCCGAACCAGGACGTTAGGGATCTTGGGGAGCCCGGTCTTGTGGTCACAGAAACCGTGCATGCCTCGGGCGTACCCCTTCGACTCCAGCCAGGCACTGATGTTCTCTACGACCTTCTTTTGTTGGTGTAGTTTCTTCTGGAAGACTGTTTCTTCTCGTGTGAATTTTTTCTCACTGTAATCATCTGACATAAACTTACTTTCTCCTGAATGCAACATTGTAAATAGTTATGCTTAGTTACGCCTAAAAGGCGCACCAATACTATTATGCCAAAAAACAAAAAGAATTTGTAGGGTTGACCTGTAGCAGATATACACCTATATTGTCCTTACAAGAGGTTAAGCAACTTAAAACTTTAGGGAGTTCAGATGCCCAAACCGGATTACCACGTAATCGCTTCTGGATTAGCAGAACTAATCTGTCAGAAGCAGCAGGCCTACGGTGATAGTTTTACCAACGCCGAAAAGATTATTAAGGTTTTATACCCGAATGGGATACCTGAGGCGTCTTACCAAGACGCGCTCACCGTCATTCGTGTGATAGACAAGCTGTTTAGGGTCGCTACGGCGAATGACCCATTTAACGAGGACCCCTGGCTAGACATAGCCGGCTATGCGCTCCTATCTGTTGGGAGGTCTAGGGTGACTAAAGAGGAGGCCCAAATTGGATGAGAACGTAAAAGTTCTGTCGGACCATGCCGAAGTTAAACTTGAGGAACTGTACAGCACTCTTATGGGTGACGTGGTCAGTTTTTTAGGTAGCAACGGTTTGCTAGAGGTAGTGAATGGTATTTCTTTGAGCGTTAAGTTCCGACCAGAGTTCCACGAGTCCCTGGGTGAGGAGGAGAACGCCTTTATTTTTACGCCCGACCCGGAAAGTTCAGGGTACGGGAGGATGTACCATGCCCAAACTGAAGACTAGCGAACAGCTCAGCTTGTGGGACTTCCACAGGGAGCTGCATGAGTCTGAGGCTGACTATACTAACAAGGTTGGACCGTTCTCAGCCAATGGTGACCAGGAGATAGTCAGGTACTTTGACTGTGCTAATTACGCTAAGTGCCTTAATTTTGCTTCTGGCAGTCTTTGGCCCTCGTTTAGCTGTGAAGGCTGCCGAAAATCGCAAGGATTACCTGTAAGGAGAGTTTTATGAGCCCAGAGACGTACAACAAGCGGTCTATGAAGCGTTACGGGTGGTCGCCCGTAGACCTAGGGCTTCCTGCAGACGCCCCCCTCGAAGCAGTTACGGCGGCAGTTCTGAAGTTTCAGGGTGAGTACTCCTTGGACACAGATGGGAAGGTGGGTCCTGTCACTGTCAGGCGCATCTTGGCAGAGAGGGAGTTGCAGCAGGAGTTAGATCCTTCACAGGGGTCTTTGCTGGTTAACGGTGAGATCATACCGGTACCTTTTGACGCAGTAGCACCTACTTCTCCGGAGGGTTTGAGCCTTATAGGCCACGGGGACTACAGCAAACGCACTAGGAAGCCCACGCTCGTCGTGTGGCACTGGGACGTATGCCTAAGTGCTAAGAGCTGCCACCGTGTGCTCTCTAAGCGGGGGCTGTCTAGTCACGGGTGTATAGATAACGACGGTAGGTTCTACCAGTTCCTGGACTTCCACAGTCATCGTGGTTGGCACGCGGGGAGTAAGGCTAACAGCCGCTCTATCGGGATAGATGTTTCTAACGCCGTATATAAGAAGTACCAGTCTTATTACACAAAGCGGTGGGGGCAACGTCCTGAGATCACCGCCAGAACGAATGGCAGGAAGCACTCACTTTTGGGGTACTACCCTGCCCAGATTGAGACCGCTAAGAAAATCGCGGAGTTTCTCGATAGCCACATGGGAATTCCGCTTGAAACTCCTGAGGAGTCTAGGGTAATTCCTAGCCCAGAGAAGTTCCGAGGGCATATCGCCCATTATCACATAACTGCTAAGAAGTGGGACGTTGCAGGGTTCCCCTTTAAGTATGTAATTGGAGAGGAGGATAGCTACGATGTCTAATGACCCTTACGCTGGAGAAGCACAACAGCCCGCCGGAGGCTTGAGAAAGATTCAGGTCCCTACGGGAGACTACACCGAGCCGGTTTCGGCTGGGCCTGTAGACGACAGAAACCTCGGCCCTGGGGGAGTGCCGGTTAGAAAACCCACCCCCGAGATTCTGTCCCAGATGCAGGATTTAGAGAAAGCGATGCTGGAGCAGGCCGAAAAAGATGCTCAAGAGGCCGAGCAGGAAGAACGGATAGAGATCGACGAGGTCCCGGAAGAGTCTCTTCCACTACTCCAGACGGTATACTACCGAAATACGCCGATTGACAATCCAAAGACCCGCGCACAGGTAGAGGAGCGCTGCGAGGAGCTAAGTTTTGACGAGCTAATCCTGTCGGGACGTGTGACACAGAATGTTCCTATCATAGCGGGTAAGCTTAACGCAGTTTTCCAGTCGCTTAAAGCCGCAGACAACCTGTGGATCGAGCGCCAAGCACAAAAGCTGGAGGACGAGGCGGAGGCTCGGATATGGGCGGGGTACGCCCGTCTGGTGGCTAGCTTAGTAGCTGTCAACGACAGAGCTTTTGAGGATCCTTGGGATGCTAATGAAATCGGAGGCATTAGCTCAGACAGGTTTGCGACTAAGTACCGAGAGGTTATGGATCAGAGCGAGCGAGTTATCGAGATTTTGCTAGTCAACCTCGCTTGGTTCGAAGACCGGGTTGGGAATATGTTCGCCCGCGATAGTGAGTCACTAAAAAATGGCTAGCGTCTCCTGTTGGGTGGGCCCGTGCAAACATTTTTTACGACAAATGTGGCATGCCCGAACCCGGCAGCCTTCAGGAGGCGCTCTGTATCTCGGTATTCAGCGTACGCGAAGAGTACGCACTGCTGGAAGTTTTACTAAACAACTCGGAGGGCAAGTCAAAGTCGGATGTGTTTAATGACTACAAATCAGTTAGGTTCCCGTTCATAGAGGGCGGAAAGGTACAGGAGTCCAAGGATATGCAAGAAGTAATGCAGCGTGCTTTTGAGAAGGGTGTCTACGAGATTGACCGAGGCAGCGCGCCGTCTAAACCAATTAGGAGCACAGAATGAACAACACAGTACATGTTTTAGGAATATCACAGACCATCCTGTTCGAGGAGGCAACGCAGGTAACACAACTAGTGTTGCAGAACGGAGGTACAGGCCAGCAGATAGGCGTGCCCATTTCCGATGATGTAGCGATGGACGTGCTTAACTTCGTGAACGGGGAGGCTTCCGATGAAGAGACTTTTGGAGCTTCAGTTCAGGATGAAGTTGAGGCATGTTCGCAACTATAACGAGTTTTGGGTGTGTAGTGCCTGTGGCACTCCTAGGAGACTTGGGTTCCTGCATGCTGTTAAGAGGTGTGGTAAGTGCAAGTCAGTAAGCCCAGCTTTACTGGTTATCCAGGAACGGCGTCGTCCATGGGAGAAAGAGAGTTTGTCTCGGTCTGCCAGGTCTCGGGCGGCTTTAGAGTACATACTAGCTGCCAAGCCGACGCTTCCCGGGAAGACTATGGAGGAGATTCTTGAAGAAGTTATGCCTAAGCGTGGGATCTCCAAAAAAGTTTCCGGTTGGTTTGTGCAGTTCTGCTCCTCATCAGGCAGGCGAAAAGGCCTACTTGAGTTTGACCCCTGTTCTACTTACATACCTATGGAGGTAAGAAAACAAATGTCTAAGACTAAAATGATGCAGTTAAGAATACCTGAGGACCTGCACAAGTGGTTTAAGAAGTATTCTCAAGAGTACGACACTACGATGACCTACATCATCATCAATTACTTGGAACGGCTACGCGCTAGGACCAAGAAGGA
>MDSZ01213142.1_pt1 | contig 12202 bp, 16 predicted proteins | sample 811201 | NCBI WGS metagenome assembly MDSZ01 (sample SAMN05326647, study PRJNA326480) | marine metagenome | isolation source: seawater | place: Indian Ocean: North | collected 2010
CAGGAGGATCTGGTGGCGGCGGAGGAGATTATTATCCCGGCCAAGGTTCTTACACTCAACCAGGCGGAGCTGGAAACACACCTCCAGTCAGTCCCCCACAAGGGAATACTGGTGGAGCTGGACAAACTTATAATACACCTCAACATGGTAACTGGGGAGGCGGAGGAGGCGGCGGCGCTAATGCTGTTGGTTCTGATGCACAACCATCCCCACCTATATATCCAATCGGAGGACCCGGAGGAGCTGGGTCAGCTTCAACTATAACAGGAGCATCTGTTCAATACGCTGGAGGCGGTGGAGGAGCTTCTTACCACACTGGATCTACGCGAGGTACTGGCGGAGCTGGTGGTGGCGGACAAGGAGCTAAAAATGGTTCCCAAGTTGCTACACAAGGTACTGATGGCCTCGGAGGAGGCGGTGGTGGCGGAGGAACCGATACGGGAACTTACGCTGCAAAAGATGGAGGAGACGGTGTTGTTATTTTAAGAGCACCATCTGGTGCAGTATTTTCTGTAGCTCCAGGAACAAACACTTTACAAACCACTCCAAGTGGAGAACAGTACGCAACCTTTACAGTGTCAGGAACAGTAACTGTTGGGTAGGAAACATGTATGGCACACTTTGCAGAAATAGATTCAAATAATAGAGTATTAAGAGTTGTTGTTGCAGCTCAAGACGAGATTGATGCTTATGGTGGAGATCAATCAGAAGTAGCGGCTACTCGTTTTCAAAAAACCGTTGGTTTATCAGAACTAGGGGTTAAATGGGTTCAAACTTCTAAAGCAGGATCTTTCAGAAAAGCTTATGCAGCTATTGGGGATACCTTTGATGCTGCTAAAAATAAATTTTTAAAACCTCAACCTTATGCATCTTGGACACTAGATGGGAATGATGATTGGCAACCACCTACACCGAAGCCAGTTACATACACGCAAGTTTATGCTAGTGAAGAGAATAGTTATCCTGATAGATATACTTGGAATGAAGGAACTCAAGCCTGGGATATCGTAGACGACGGCGTTTAATCAACTACAAAATTAGCAGCTAAAGAAATTCTTTCACACTTACTAAAGAAAGGTGAAACAAAATGTTTTAAATCCTTTGGAAAAAGATAGAACATTCCTTCTTCAGGAAAAAATTCATGACATTCTATATTATAATAATGAGGGGTGCCGTAAAAAAATGCAAGAGTGCCGGGTCCTGCATAATTAGTATTATGTTTTTTCCATTCTTCATTTTCTTTTTTTAATTTTTGAGGAACCTTAATAAATAACACTGAAGCTAGTTGACAATCTCCATGCGTATGTGGAGGGTTATATTCATGTTGTTTCATGTAATTAACCCAAGCAGTAGCACATCTAATGGACCCCTGTAATTTCATCCCCCTAAAACGAGCAAACGCTTCTTCATAGCCCCGAGTATAGGGCCTTATAATTTTATCATACTGAAGAGCATCTACTGCGTATTCGTCTTTTATAACTCCCACCAAGTTTTTGTTATATGACTTGGATCTTTTACTACATAATTTTTTTACTTGATTTAATTCATCATCTTTTAATTTAAATGAAATCAAGAGCGGTCCCCAATAATGAAACTTACCTTCCATATAAACCTAAAATTTTTTTCTCCTCATGTGGACTTTGTCCTATAAATTCCTACTATTTTACTTCAGTGAGTTCTTTTATTTTTATTCTGAGTCTAGCTATTGTATTAGCGTATCTATCATTTATTTTAATGAGAGTGCCAGTATGAACGTTTTGTGCCTCAATTTGTTCAAGTAAGTTTTGATTACGTTCAACTTCAGATTTTTTTACCATCTTCTCCATAATCAAGTCTTCTTCTAGTTCCTTTATACGTTCTTGATATTGGAATGGTGTCCACGTTACGTTAAATGTCATATTATCTCCTTTTTAATCTATGCCTGTTTCAAAAATATATTTCTTGTTTTTTCTTATATCAAATAAAGAAGTAACAGTATAGCTATTGTATTTATCTAAGCCTGGAAAATCTTTATTAAAATAAAAGGTTTTTAAAAAATCAAAGGCTTTCATATGCCAGTTACTATTATCTAGTATAATAGAGGCCTGATGATTTACATATTTACATGTAAAACATGCAAATTCATATCTAGTTATTCTATTAGGTTCATTATCAATTATTATATAGTCAGCTAGATTTAAATTGTATTTAAACTGATTATCTTCTTTATAATCTTTAGTAAAAGGTATCATATCTTTAGTTAAATAATTTTTATCATCTTCGTAAGAAATAACTCTTTTAAAATATTTCTTCCAAAATAAATGAGAAGGACCCGATCCTATTTCCACTAAGGTTTTTTCTTTTAGAGGCGTTTTTAAAAAGTATTCTAAAAAAGTATTAGTTAAATTTGGTTCTCTAAGATTCATTTTTAAAATTATCAAACATATGGGGGTTAATCCAATCAGTATTTTTAAAAGCAGTAGGTAAACCTAGATGAGGGCGTCCATCTAAATAATTCTTTTTAGCTTTTTTACTTGCTTGTTTATTGTAGTGTAAGAACACTTGAACACAATAACCTTCTTCTAAAGGCTCTCTCCAATGAGCTAGACTTTGCCCTTTATAAATTAACATGTCTCCTTGATTTAGTATGACTTTAATTTTTTTACCTTTTTTATTTTCTAAATAGATAGGCCAAACTTTTCCCCCTAAATTTAACGTCGTAGATATTTCACAACTAAATCTATCTATGTGTCTTTTTAAAATGGCTCCTTTCTCATAAATGCGAGCGTAAGAGTAAGTAGGATATAATTTAGTATTAACCTCTTTCTCCATTAAAGGTTTTAACCATACCAATAATACTTCCATAGCAATATCCGCATAGTGAGAATATGAATCAGGACATTGACCATCTCCCATAGTTCCATGTTCAATGGTAAAGGGGGAAATAAATCTGGTTTTAAAATAAGTTCCTGCTACTTGTTTTTTTATTAAGAAATAATCATGTATAAAAGTAGCAAGCTGAGGGTCGACTGCTTTTTTTATAATCTTATATCCGTTTGTTTCAAAAGTATTTTTCATTTATTCACCGTTATATTAAGTTGACTGTCTGAAGGAAAGTTGAATGCTCCATCGGGCATCACATTAAATGCAATCGAGAACCTATCTTTTTTAGATTTATTAGGTAGGATCTGATGTCTAAGAGAACTAGGAAATATTATTAACATATTTTTAGTCGCTGTAAATTGTTTTGCGGATTCATTAAAGGAATTATATTCAGTAGGGTTATCTTTAAACCATTCTGTTTTATAATCAAAAAAATTTACTTTAAAATTAGGGTCTCCTTCGGGATAATAAATAGCACTTAACCATGAATTAGTATGATAATGGAGCCTTGAAAATCCATTGGGTTGAGTTCGTGTGCCCCATGCAGAACATATTTTAAAATTGGTGTTTAGTTTTAAAATTCTTTTAATATGCAAACTTACATGTTCATTAAAAATTTCTTCTAGACCCGGAAAGTTTTCGAGAATGTGGTAGTTGTTGGTTACATAATTTGCCCCCAAGATATCATAGTACTCAGAGAAATCTGTTTTTTGCCATTTCAGTTTTTTTAGAATCTTTATGATTTTTTTACTATCCACTGTATTAAGATGAGAGATAGAAGCTGTCTGTGGAAAGAGGGGGAATATATTAAAGTGTATAGGCATTATTTTAAATTAAGTTGGCTCAACGCAGTTTGATAACCCAGTCTTCCTTTTATAAAGGTATTGAAGGCTAGACTAGTTCTAACATGAGTTCCTTCCATAGGAGCTACATGATGAGATATATCAGAAGGAAACAACATAAGTTTCCCCGGTGCTGCGTGGATAAACCAAGTCTCCGAGTTATAAATATTAAAACTTGTTCTTTCTGGTAATAGAATATCGTTGATATCATAATGCTTCTTATGAAAGATAACTTTATCTTCGGGCTTCACATCATACATATAGAAGGTGCCTGATAAATAACTATTAGCATGTTTATGAATCCGGTGGGACATTCCATGTCTAGTAACAGTAAACCAAGACTGGGTGATATAAAGTTCCACGTCTTTTGAAGAAACAATTTGTTTTAAATAATTTTGTAAATGTAACTCAATAAATTTTTTAAGGTTTTTAAAGACAGGTCTATTTAAAATATAATCCTTATCTCCTTTTAAATTAAAGATATCATCAGGGACTTCTTTAATACTTTCTTTTTTTATTTTTTCTATTTCCGCTATTTCTTTTTTAGTAAATTCTTTATCATAAAACGTGGAGTACACCGGAGTAGGAAATAATCCTGTAATTTCTACATTAGACATTAATATCCTCACATTGAAAGGCTAGAGTTACTCTCACCCCTTTTAAAGGAGCTTTTCCTTTATGGGGAGTCTTAGCATCAAAAACTACTAAGCGATCTTGTTTAAAATTAATTACTTGTTTATTGAGATATAACGAACCATCATTAGGTTTTAAAGTATCACTCACCATATAGACACATGTTAAGCTGCCATAGTCCGCATGAAAGTTTCCTTCCATTCCAGGGTGTTGTATATTAACAACCGCTCTTAAAGGTTTTAAACTTAGTAAAACAGCCTTACAAATTTTTACAAAGATAAATTTTATAAAAGGGTCCTGTAGATTTAACTCGTGTTTATACATAAACACTTCATCCTTCTTATCTTTTTCTGATGAATAATGTCCCCACCAATGAGGGACCTTATACAAAAACATCTCTTTTAAAAAATGGTTTAAATCCTCACCTAAAAAATTATCTATAATTTTGGGCTTCATTTAAATGGCCATCCTAAATTCCATAGTACTAATGAATATCGAGTGCCCCAAGTAACCGGTTTCACTTTATGAACGGTATAAGAAGGGAAAACAATAATAGAACCTTTAGACAGCCCTTCGGTGCAAGTATAGGTTCTAGTTTGTCCTGTTGCATCTAGTAAAACTTTAAACTCTAGCTCTCCTCCTTTATACTCCGAAGGATCGGATAATTGACAGCTTACGGAAAGTTTTCTAATTTTTCCATGTTCTTTTAAATTATGGGGTCTGTTATAAGGAGTACGCCAACCGTCCGCATGCCAGCCATAGTGTTCCCCCACTTGGTATTTAGTAAACTGGATAGCCTCAGAATGATCCCATTGAAAATTCCAGCCTGCATTTTTATTGGCTTGATGAATATAGGGATGAATCTCTCTAAAGATCCAATTAGCACTCAGCCAGGTTACATCTGATCTTCTTTTATTTTTTAAATCTTTAAATTGTTTTTTGGTTAATTTGGAAGGTTCTTCAAGGCCACCGATTTGTCCTTTTTGATAATTAAATTGCTTTCCATATCTTAAAATATGGTCACATGTCCTGTCGGACAATGCGTTAGAAAAAAACCAATAATTATATTTCTGTATCATATCTATTTCTTTTGGAAGAGGTCTAACATATTATTGCTAAGGAGTCAATATTGGTATATAGTTCGGCCAGAAAATAGAAATCATGAAATTAGATTATTGGCAATGGCCCGGATATTTAAATACAGAAAAAATTAAAGATATTAATAAAATAATAGCTTCTTCTTCCTTAGAAGATGAACCTGTTAAATTAGCTGCCACTAATATAGGAGCTACGCCTAAAAAATTTTTAAAAACTAAGTTAATTCCTTTTTCGGTTATTCATCAATTCTTTCCTGATTTATGGGATCGAATTACAGTCACTAATTTAGAACATTTCGGATATGATATTGTTCCTATTAACCCAGTAGCGGATTCTGTACACTATAACTTGTACTCTTCAAAAACTAAGGATGAATATCATTGGCATATTGATGGGACCGACACGCCCCTGGTAGATCTTAAATTTACAATTTTAATTAATATCTCTGATAGTTCTTATAGAGGAGGAGATTTTAAACTATTTAATAACAATGAATATAAAGTCCCCGAATTAAATGTTCCGGGAAATATGATTATGTTTAAATCTTTTCTTAACCATAAAGTCGAGAAGGTAACAGCTGGGGAAAGAAAAACTTTATGCTTATTTATAAAAGGACCTGCGTTCAAATGAAAACTGTTAAAAATTTTTTATCTAAAAAATCTTGCGACCATTTAATAAATTGTCATAGACATTGGTTTGCTCAGGACATCGGGAACCATATAAAAAAATATCATCGGAACACAGAAACATTACTTTTTGAAAACTTAATGATAAGAGATTCTATTATGAGACAGGTTTATTGTAAATTAATTGCTTTAATAAAGAAGTCTTATCCTAAATTATATGTTAATCATACTGAAATTGTAAGGTGGCCAACAGGACGAGGTCAAGGACCTCATTTTGATTTTAAAGAATCAGTTTATACCAGCCTTATTTATTTAAATGATAATTATGAAGGCGGCGAGACTTATGTGAATCAAAAAATAATTAAACCCGAAACAGGAAAATTAGTTTTCTTTAGCGGTAATACAAAGGAACATGGAGTAAACGATATACGACAGGGGGAAAGATATACGGTCCCTACTTGGTGGAACACCATATGAAAATTATAGATAATTTATTAGCAAAAGAAGAATTTAAAAAGATTCAAGAGGCCATCATGAACCCTGAGTTTCCATGGTACTATCAGGATCATTCTACTTATAAAGGAGATAAGATTAGTCAACTCACCCATATCTTTTATGATTTTGAATTAAAGCAAAAAAGTAATGGTCTTTCTTTAAGTCTACTTGATCCTGTTATACGAAAATTAAATGCAGTCGGTCTTATTAGAATTAAAGCTAATTTAACTTTTCCAGCTAAAACAAAAGAGCAATTTCATATCGATTATCGCTGGAAGCATTTACTCACTGCTATTTATTATATCAATACTAATAATGGGGGAACGCGATTTAAAAATAAATTTGTTGAGGCTAAAGAAAACAGAGCGGTCATCATGCCCTGCGACACCCTACACGCCGTAGTGCGTCATACGAATGGCAACTTCGGACGTTTTGTTATTAATTTTAATTACTTTACGGGGGAAGGCTCGGGCAAAGGATATGTCCAAAAATAAAAAATTCATTGTACTCGGAGGAGGAACTGCAGGCTGGCTCACAGCGCTTTATTTAAAAAAGGTATTTCCTTTTTATGACGTCACTTTAATTGAAAGTAAACAAATAGGAATTATTGGAGTGGGTGAAGCAACCACTCCTAATATTATTACCTTCCTAAAGTATTTACACATTGATGTATTTGATCTTATCCAAAAAACTAAAGGATCCATTAAAAATGGTATCAGCTTTGAGAATTGGAATGGAGATAATAAAAAATATTTTCATGGTTTTTTTGAAAACTTAACCCCTTTTTCTTTACCCCCTATTTTTACAGGGGATTGTTTTAATTATTACCTTCAAAACTTAATACATAAAAATTTAGATTTTAATACTCATACCTATATCACCAAGCTTTCTTATGAAAACAAAATTGATTTACAACGTACTCTCTATGCCTTGCATTTTGATACCAACTTATTATCCCAATATCTCCACGCCATAGGAACTTCTAGAGGCATTAAATATGTAAATGGAAAATTAAAAAAAGCTAGTAACGATGGTAGAGGAAATATTAATAAAATAACTTTAGATAATAATAAGTCTTTCTCTTGTGATTTTATTTTTGATTGTTCAGGTTTTAATAGATTATTGATAGGTAAACATTTTAATATTAAATGGAAAAGCTATAAAAAACATTTGCCCATGAAACAAGCCATTCCTTTTTGGTTGAATCATGATGGAGTTATTCCTCCTTATACGATTGCCTTAGCCATGAAACATGGATGGATATGGAAGATCCCTCTTCAACATCGAATCGGAGCTGGCTATATCTTTGACAGTGACTATATCACCAGGGACCAGGCATTAAGGGAAGCAGAAAAAACATTAAAAACAAAACTCGATGTGAATCGAGTTATTAATTTTGAAGCGGGACGATATGAATCTTTTTGGCATAACAACTGTATTGCCTTAGGACTGTCATCTAGTTTTATAGAACCCTTAGAATCAACTTCTATCTTTTTAACGATTCAACAATTATTTAATTTAAATCATTTTTTAAATGACTTATTCACTCATAATACTCATAGCATTAATCTATATAATGAAATGGCAGCTAAAAATATGGATGAGACTTTAAACTTTGTTTACTTACATTATCTCACTAAAAGAAAGGATTCTTTATTTTGGAAAAATTTTAACAGAAATTACCCTCCTCCCCCCGAGTTTCAACACAAGTTGAATTTATTAAAGGAGAATAATTTAAAACATTTAGATATCGAAGACACCAAAAAATCAGCATCTTTTCCTATTATGTCTTATTTAATGATTGGAAATGGTTTAAACTTATTTACTAAAAAGGTAAATATCACTCACTATAGAGATATCACTCCTAGTATTAAACAATATTTAAGTCTTATTAATCAGGCTACCCATCAAGCCATGACCCATAATTCCTTTTTAAGCAACGTCAATAACTCCATTGATTTAGCCTAAACCATATAGTATAAAATCCCTATATATAGGATCATTTTATGCTACAAAAATTAGGTTTTACACCTGGATTTAATAAACAAGTTACTCCCACAGGCGCAGAAGGACAATGGACTGGTGGGGATAATGTTCGTTTTAGATATGGTTCCCCTGAAAAAATAGGAGGTTGGGACCAATTAGGAGAAGATAAACTTACAGGAGCAGCAAGAGGCCTTCACCATTGGGATGATAATGCTGGAACTAAATATGCTGCTATAGGAACTAACAGAATTTTATACGTCTATTCAGGCGGAACTTACACAGATATACACCCTATTCGGACTTCCATCGCAGGCTGTAATTTTACCAGTAGCTCTTCATCTACAAGTGTGACAGTAACTTTTCCAAGTCCCCATGGATTGGTTGATGATGATGTGGTTAGATTTCACACAGTCAGTGGAGTAACCGGCTCTTCTACTTATAACAATGCTTCCTTTGAAGGCATAAAATTTATGGTGACGACAGCACCAACGGCTACAACCATTACTATTACTATGGCAACTCAAGAATCAGGGACTCCTTTAAGTACTGCTGGATCGGCAACAGCCCAACTGTATGTTACAGTAGGGCCTGCTCAAGAAGTTGCCGGGTATGGATGGGGAACAGGAAATTGGGCTGGACAAGCTTCAGGAGCAGCAACCACTACTCTGGCAACTACACTTCCTGATGATGCAACCACTAATGTTGTCCTAACTGATTCAACAGCTTTCCCTGATTCAGGAGAAATTAGAATAGGGACTGAGGATATTTCTTACACTAACAATGATACTTCCACAGGAATTTTAAGCGGAGGAGCACGTGCGGTAAATGGAACTACTAGAGCTGGGCACACTTCAGGAGTAACGGTAACTAATATTTCAGATTACGTTGCCTGGGGTGAAGCATCCTCAGCTGACTATACGATTGAACCAGGACTCTGGGTTCTGGATAACTATGGAACAAAATTAATCGCTCTTATTTATAATGGAGCATGTTATGAATGGGATGCGGCAGCAGCTAACCCTACTGAAAATCGAGCTACGGTTATGTCGAATGCACCAGCGAAATCTCGACATGTATTAGTGTCACCGACTGATCGACACTTAATTTTTTTCGGCACAACGACGACTACTACAGATTCAACCACTCAAGATGATATGTTTATTAGATTCTCGGATCAGGAAAGTATTAATGATACGGATTCTTATACCGTAACAGCTAATAATACTGCAGGTACGCAAAGACTTGCTAATGGCTCTAAAATTATGGGGGCTAAAAGAGGAAGAGACTCCATTTATGTATGGACAGATTCTGCCATGTATTTAATGAGATTTGTCGGAGCTCCCTTTACCTTTTCTTTTGAACAAGTAGGAACGAACTGTGGTTTAATGGGTAAAAATTCTGCCATAGAAGTAGATGGTGCAGCTTATTGGATGTCTGAAAATGGTTTCTTTAGTTATGCCGGTCAACTTCAATCTCTTCCCTGTCTTGTTGAAGACTATGTTTATGATGATTTAAATACCACGGCGAGAAATTTAATCTTCTGCGGTTTAAATAACTTGTTTACTGAGATCAGTTGGTACTATGCAACCAATGGATCTGACGTTTTAGATCGCGTGGTAACTTATAACTATATGGAATCTGTCATTGCTAAAAAACCAGTATGGACTACTGGATCTTTGGCTAGAACAACATGGGCAGACTCTTCTTTATTTGGTAAGCCTCATGCCACGGCTTATAGCACTAGCGATAATGCATCTTTTGATGTTGTGGGTAATAGTGATGGAACAACTATCTATTATGAACATGAAACAGGGACCGATCAGGTCGATGCTGGAGGAAATATCACTGCTATCACAGCCAATATTACTTCAGGAGATTTTGACATTACTCAACGAAGCAATCAAAAAGGACAAGTTATTGGAATGCCTGACATGAGAGGGGATGGAGAATATATTATGAAGATCAGAAGATTCATTCCTGATTTTATTAGTCAAACCGGAAACACTCAGATCACTTTATTTCTTAGAGACTATCCTAATGATTCAGCGGCCAGCTCTCCATATGGACCCTTTACAATCACATCATCCACTGATAAAGTAGACACACGTGCCAGGGCTCGGGGAATAGCTTTAAAAATAGCCAATACTGGAGCATCACAAAACTGGAAACTTGGTACGTTTAGACTGGACATACAACCAGACGGGAGAAGATAATGGCAAATGAATGGTATAATTATGGTAGCGGAAGAGCAGCTAATCAAAATTATGGTCTCAACAATACTAATGTGAGCAAGGATCCTAATTGGTGGAAATCTATGGCCGGTTCGGTAGGTCATTTTAATTGGCCACTGAAAAATCCAAATCAATTAGTACAAGAAACAGAAACAATATATCCCGCCGATAATGATCTCGACGCTAACTGGCAGAATGAATTAGAGGGGTATGGATCTACTATGGATCGAGGAAACATTGATAATAAATGGTATAACAAAATTACAACCCCGGTCATGGCAGGTCTTGGATGGTTAAGAGACAAATTTCAAAGACCCGAAGCTAAACAAACATTTTATGATTCAGTCGTAGGTGACCGGTCTCTTCGACCCGGCCAATGGACAAGGGGAAACTACGGTGGAAACGAATACGAAGTTTATCAATCTCCAACTGGATTAAAAGTTGGTTCTGATATCATAGGATGGGGAGAAGGATATGAAAAGAATTTAGATTCTCTGTTTGGAAGTAAGAGTATAGAAGAAATGGAGGATAAAAAAATAGAATGGGCAATGAATCGACTTGCAAACAACAAAAGAATTAGTCAAAGGTTAAGAGACGCATTAACCAACAGAGGATATTTAGGTGATGGCCAAGGGGGTGACCAACGTGGAGACAACAGATGGATTACACGTACCCACAGAGGTTCTGATTACGGGCATACAAGATTTGAGCCAGGTTCTGGATATTATGGAGAAAAAGTAACGAGAACAAATGTACCAACTCACATAGGTCAGTCACTACATGGTAGTGAGCGTTCTGATAGACGATCTACAGGTTATGGTACAAGCGGAATGGGGAGAGATCCTTCAGACAGAATGGCATCGGGTGGAAGAGTAGGTCTTTACCAAGGAGGAGATCCTACTGAATGGATGTCCGAACAAGAAACGATTACTCCTTTCCAACTTCAACAAGAAGAAGGAGTTCCTATTGGAGACATGGCCTCCGATGATGTCAACACAAGAATTTTAGAAAACTTATTTGAAAAATATTTAGACTTAGGATTTAGTCCTACCGAAGCAGAAAAATTAGCCTGGGAAGAATTTGAATCTATGGCACAGGCTCCGCAAGAAGAAATTGTTGAGGAAGGAATAGCGAGACTTGTTTAATGGCAAAAATAACTCAAGCATTAACACGTGCCAGTGAAGTATACGATCAAAAAACTTTTCAATCTTTAATCAGAGACTTAGACGGAGTTATTAATAAACTTAACACAACATTCCAAGAAGAAATGAAACAAGAGGTAGAAGCAATGGCCTTCTTTATAGAATAATGGCTGTAGTAAATGAATATAAAATGTATGGAGTAACTAGCACAAGTGCTGAAGGACCTATTAAATTCTTTGGTACGGATTCAGGAGGTACGCAAAAACCATTAGTTAATGAAACCTATA
>MDSZ01000372.1_pt1 | contig 12201 bp, 15 predicted proteins | sample 811201 | NCBI WGS metagenome assembly MDSZ01 (sample SAMN05326647, study PRJNA326480) | marine metagenome | isolation source: seawater | place: Indian Ocean: North | collected 2010
AAGGGTGGTAAAATTGTAGCAGAGGGAAAACCTGAAGAAATAACAAAAATAAAAGACAGTTATACAGGTCAATTTCTCAAACAACTTTTAAATTAGATTTAATTAATTTCAGATTTCATGTATAGTAGTCAAAAATGTCTAACTTATTAACATCTTTGTCAAAAACAATTCATGCTTCAGTTATTTTAGTAATACTTCTTTTTTTAGGACTGTTTTATTTGAATGATGGATTTACATTCGATGCTTTATTTTGGAGTTGGTTTGCTAGATATGTGCATGTAGTTGTTGGTATTATGTGGATTGGTTTATTATGGTATTTTAATTTTGTTCAAATTCCAAATATGGCAAAAATACCTGACGACCAAAAACCTGCAGTAGGTAAAGTTATCGCTCCAGCTGCTCTTTTTTATTTTAGATGGGCCGCAGCATTTACAGTTATATCAGGTTTAATTCTTGCACATGTCAATGGGTATTTACATGATGCTATGACTTTAAGTTTTGGTCAAGGTATTCCAAAACATACCGCAATAGGGATTGGAATGTGGCTAGGTCTTATAATGGCTTTTAATGTATGGTTTGTTATATGGCCAAATCAGAAAAGAGCTCTTGGAATGGTTGAATGTGATGCAGATATCAAAGCTAAATCAGCAAGAATGGCAATGCTTTTTTCAAGAACAAATACTTTACTGTCCCTACCGATGCTATTTACAATGGTAGCTGCCCAAAATTTATATTAATTATTTTTCGTTATCTCGTAAAACAGTTTTTTGTGAAACTTTTAGCCTAACTAAAACTGTATTTGCTATATAAATTGATGAATAAGTACCAAAAATTACTCCAAATATCATTGCAAGAGAAAAACCTTTTAAAATTTCACCTCCAAATAAAAAAATGGATATTAAAGCTAACAAAGTAGTTATAGAAGTTATTAATGTTCTAGATAAAGTTTCATTAATTGAAATATTCGTTAATTCATAAATTTTAATGTCTGAATATTTTCTAAGATTTTCACGAACTCTGTCAAAAATAACAACTGTATCATTCATAGAATATCCAACAATAGTTAATACAGCAGCAATAATTGACAAATTAATTTCAAGACTAAGTAAAGAAAATAGACCTAAAGTAACTATGACGTCATGAAATAGTGCCAAAATTGCTCCTAAACTAAATTGCCATTCAAATCTAATCCAAATATAGATAAGCATTAATGATAAGGCCAAGGATATAGCTATAATCCCAGATTTTAATAATTCAGCACTGACTTTTGGACCAACATTTTCTACTCTTCTAAAATTTACATTATTACCAAAAGATTTATCTAAATTAGTTTTTATTTTTTCAATTACATTTTTATCATCATTAATTTCAAATTTAATTAAAAAATCATTTTCGTTACCAAAATTTTTTACAGAAACATCACCTAAATTCATTTGATTTAAATTGTCTCTTAAAGATGATACATTAACTTTTGAGTCAGATGATCTGAGTTCTATAAGGGTACCTCCTTTAAAATCTATTCCAAAATTAAGACCTTTAAAAATAAGTAATAACAATGACAAAACTACTAATGAAATTGAAAGAATATTGAATTTATTATAATATTTATTAAAAGCTATCATTTATATTATATCCTTTTTTTCTTTGTTTTTTGAAATATAAATAACCGTTAATAATCTCGCTATAAAATATACAGAAAAAAGCGTTGTTAAAATCCCAATTCCAAGTGTTAAAGAAAAACCTTTAATTGGTCCAGATCCCATAAAAAATAATATTACTGCAGCTAATAAAGTTGTTATATTAGCATCTAAAATAGCTGTTCTAGATTTTGTGTAACCACTGTCAAATGCAATTAAGTTATTATTCTCATTTTTTAATTCTTCTTTAATTCTCTCAAATATCAAAACATTTGCATCTACCGCCATACCTACAGTTAAAATTATACCGGCTATTCCAGGTAAAGTTAAAGTTGCTTCAAAAAGTGTTAAAATTCCTACTAGTATAAATAAGTTTATAATTAAAGTTATGTTAGTAATTAATCCAAAAATTTTGTATTTCATAAATATGAAAATGATTACAAGAAAGAAACCTATAAATAGTGCGATAATACCAGCATTAATTGAATCTTGGCCTAAATCAGGACCAACTGTTCTTTCTTCAATAATATTTAAAGGAGCCGGTAATGCTCCAGACCTTAACAACAAAGCTAAATCAGTTGCAGATTGAAACGTAAAACCTCCACTTATTTGACCCGATCCACTTGCAATCGTATCTCTTATAACAGGAGCACTAATAATTTTACCATCTAAAACAATAGCTAATTGTTTTCCAATACCTGTAGATGTAGCTTTACCAAATCTTTTAGCTCCTACTCTATCAAGAGTAAAAGAAACGACAGTTTCATTAGTATCATTATTCATTCTTGGTTGGGCATCTAAAAGATTATCTCCACTTAAAACTATTCTCTTACTTACAAAAACCTCATCAGCACTATCTTCGAACTTCAATTTTTCAACTCCAAAAGAATCATCATCATTATTTGTGACAAATCTAAAAGTTAGGTTAGCTGTTTTTCCTAGCAAAGATTTAATTCTCATTGGATCGTCTAATCCTGGAAGCTCTACTAAAATTCGATCATTACCACGTTTAAGAATGTTAGGTTCATTCGTACCAATTTCATCTATTCTTCTCCTAACTATTTCCAAAGCTTGATCTTGGGAAGATATTTTAAGTTCAACTATTCCTTGTTTGGAAAAACTTACATTAAATCCTCCATTTATTTCCTCAATATCTAATTGATGTGATTTAAATTTTGCATAGTATGGATTGATATTGCTATTCTCGTCATTAAATTCATTTAAAATATCTTTTTTAAACTCATCATCTACGGAAAAGTATAAATTTTGATCTACAAGATTAAAATTACGAATTTTAATATTTTTTTCTCTAAAATAATTTCTTAGAGTAGAAGTTAGATTTTGTAGTTTTTGTTCAATAACTGGAGTATTATCAATTTCCAGTAAAAGATATGATCCACCTTGTAAATCTAAACCTAAATTAATTTTGTTACTTAAAAAATAATTTTCAAATTTAAAAAAATTTGATGATGAAATCAAAATAAAGAATAATGAGATTAATGAAATAAAAATAATTCTTAATTTTGAAAAGTATAACACTTTATTTCAGCGAATTTTATTTTTTTATATCTTGAGAATTCATTAAACTTTGAATTCCTGTACCTCTAACAACTTCAACCGTTACATTGTCAGAAATTTCAACCTCAACTTTATCATTATCAATAACTCTAGTTATTGTTCCAGTAATTCCACCTGAAGTAACTACTTTGTCACCTTTTTTTAACGCTTCAACCATAGCTTTGTGTTCTTTTACTTTTTTTTGCTGTGGTCTTATTAAGAAAAAATAAAAAATAACAAAAATTAAAATTAGGGGTATAAATTGACCTATTCCAGAACCTTCCATAAATCTCCTTTATTAAAGCTGATTTTTTATACCATCTATTAAGTTAAAACAACTTTAAATAGATGAAATTTTTTCTAAATTATTCATATAAGGACGTAAAACTTCAGGAACAATAACTGAACCATCTTTTTGCTGATAATTTTCTAATATTGCAATTAGGGTTCTTCCTATTGCTAAGCCACTACCATTTAAAGTACCAACGTTTACCATCTCATTACTTTTATTTTTATATCTTGTTTTCATTCTAACAGCCTGAAAAGTGGAGCAAGATGAACAAGAAGATATTTCTCTATATCTGTTTTCTGATGGAAGCCATACTTCAATGTCGTAAGTTTTTTCGGCACTAAAACCTATATCACCAGTACATAAAATCACTTTTCTATAAGATAGACCCAGATCGTCCAATATTCCTGTCGCACAATTTGTCATTCTTTCTAATTCTTCTAAACATTTATCTTTTTCGACTATACTAACTAATTCAACTTTATAAAATTGGTGCTGTCTAATCATGCCTTTAGTATCTTTTCCGTAACTTCCAGCTTCTTTTCTAAAACAAGGTGTTGAGGCTACAAATCGCATAGGCAATTCTTTGAAGTCAACAACTTTATCTTTTACCATATTTGTTAAAATAACTTCTGCTGTAGGAATCAAAAATTTTTTATTTGATTCTTCATCAAATTTAATTTCAAATTGATCATTTTCAAATTTAGGTAATTGACCAGTTCCAAACATTGTATTATCTGAAGCAATAAGAGGTGGGGAAATTTCTTGATATCCATTCTTAAATACATGTCTATCTAACATAAAATTTGATAAAGCCCGTTCCATTAATGATAGGTGACTTTTTACAAAAACAAATCTTGAACCTGAGGTTTTTGTCGCTAAATCGAAATCAAGCATCTTTAATTTTTCCCCAATTTCATAATGTGTCTTTGGTTTAAAGTCAAAACTAGGTATTTTACCAGATTTAGAAATTTCTAAGTTATCATTTTCATCTTTACCATCTGGAACATCGGAATGAGGTATGTTAGGTATGTTATGTAAAATTATATCAAGTTCATCTTTAATTTTTTTCTGATTATCATTAATTAGGTCAATTTTTTTTGAAATTTCTTTTGATTTTTTAAATAAAGTTTCATCTTTAGATTTTGATATTTCTTTTTTTTCTTTTTCTAATAGTTCCTTTTTTTGAATTAAATCTCTATTTTGTTCATCAAGTTTTTTTAGTAGATCAAAGTTAATATTAAGCGGCCTTCTTTTAATTAATTTTATAAAATTATCAAAGTCTTTTCTTATTTCTTTTAAATTATGCATCGTTATTTTTTAAATTCTTCTTCTCTATAAATTTTACAGAAAAAATTGATAATTCATACAGAATTAATAATGGAATAGCCAAACCAATTTGAGTTATCGGGTCTGGTGGAGTTAATAAAGCTGCGGTTGCAAAAATAATAACTATTACGTATTTTCTTCTAGTTTTTAAAAATTCTGAATCCACAATTCCAACTCTCGCTAATAAACTTAATACAACAGGCAGCTGAAAACTAATTCCAAAAGCAAAGATTAGTTTCATTACTAAAGAAAGATACTCATTTACTTTTGCTTCTAATTGAATTGGTAAATTTGTTGATATACCGCTACTTTCAAACGATAAAAAAAATTTAATTGCAAGAGGCATGACTAAATAATAGACAAGCATTCCACCCAGAAAAAATAAAATAGGTGTTAAAATTAAATATGGTAAAAGTGCTAATTTTTCATGTTTATAAAGCCCAGGTGCAATAAATTTCCAAATTTGAGTAAGTATAAACGGACAAGTAACAAAAAAGGCAGCAAAAAAAGAAATTTTTAAATAAGTTAAAAATGTTTCTTGTAAAGCTGTAAAAATTAATCTTCTATCAGTACCATCATCTTTAACTGCTTTTGCAAATGGCTCCACTAGAAAACCATAAAGATGTTCTGCAAAAAAATAACATCCTATAAAAAAAATTATTAAAAAGATAAAACTATTGATTAATCTTCTTCTTAATTCTGTTAAGTGGCTTATAAAGCCACCTTCTTGATCATCTTTATTCATTTTCTTTAGTATCTTTTGTTGTTTTTTCTTTAATATCTTTTTTATTTTCTATATTTTTTTCTTCCAAATCAATGTTTGAAACTTCATTTTGAATATTGTTAATATAACTCTTGGCTGTACCAATCCAAGAACCTGCTTTTTTTAGCATTATTGGGAAGTCCTTTGGTCCAAGAAAAATAATTGCTATTGCAACTATTATTAATATCTCAAACCAACCAATAGTAGGCATGTGATTTAATTTTTATTATTAGAGTCTTGATTGTCGTCAGAAATATTTTTAGGTTCAGACTCATCGGTAACATCCGAGGCCATACCTTTTTTAAAACTTTTTATTCCTTTTGCTACATCTCCCATTAAGCTGGAGATTTTTCCCCTGCCAAATAATAGAACTACCAGAATTACTACAATAGCTATTTGCCAAATTCCTATACTCATAGTCAGTTTATATACTTTTTATAAATATTTTAAAAGTCACTTTTTATTTTTTATCTTCATCATCTAACGTGTTATGCAACATTTCATCAATATTTGAGTAAATGTCTTCTTTTTTTTCATCTTGCTTTTCTTTATAGAATTTTCCAGTACCAAATATTGCATTATCAACACTAGAAGAATCTATTAATCCTGCCGCACCTAGTTCATCCACTGTAGGTAAATCAGATAATTTTTGTAAATTAAAATGACTTAAAAATTCGTCAGTGGTGACATATTGAATGGGTTTGCCGACTACATCTTTTCTACCTCCTGGTCTGACCCAATTTAATTCCATGAGAATTTCTAAAGTATTAGTTCCAAATGCAACTCCTCTTATTTCTTCAATTTCAGCTCTAGTAACTGGCTGGTGATAAACTATGATTGATAAAGTTTCTATAGCAGCTTTAGATAATTTTTTTTCAACTGTTTTTTCTTGGGTCATTAAATTAGAAAGATTTGGTGATGTTCTAAATGACCATTTATTAGAAATACAAACTAAATTAATGCCTCTATCAGAATATTCTGCTTGTAATTTTTGTAATGATTTTTCAACATTCGTTCGTTTTGAAATTTTACTTTCAATCGTATCTTTATCCAACGGCTCTGATGCAGCAAAAATAATTGCTTCTATTTCTTTTTCTAAAGATGATAATTTAGTTGGAAAGCTTATTATATTATCTTTTTTTTGTATTTTTTTTTTTATCATAAATTTTCTTTGATATAAACTTCTTCAAAAAGTTTATCTTGTTTAATTTTTAAATTCCCTTCTTTGACCAACTCCAGAGAGCCTGCAAATATACCAGCTTTTCCAGTTTTTTTAATTTTCTTTCCATCTTTAAAATTCGGTGGAACTAAGTCATTAATATTTTTCCAATCAACTAACTTTCCAAATAAATCTTTTATAGTTTTAATACCATCTTCTGCGGTAAATACTGGTAGCTTAGGTATATTCATTTTATGAAAATCTTTAGTCATTATAATTGTTGAATATGTTTTTAATAATTCAATTAAGTTTAATTTATACTCTGAGCTGTAAATTGATCTAATATGACCTTTCATGCCTCTAGTTCTAATTTCCTTTCCTAATCTATTTCTTTTAAGCATTTGATCTGATAATAATCTTATCAATTCTAATTTTTTTAATTGGAGTTTTAGCTTTTCAGCAACTTCCTGAACTTTAAATTCTTCTTCTGGAGAACCTGGTAATAATAACTTAGATTTTAAATAAGCAAGCCAAGTTGCCATTAAAAGATACTCTGAAGCTATTTCTAAATTTAAATCTTTATTTTTTGAAATAAAATCATGGAATTGATCTGCTAATTTAGTAATTGAAATTTCTTCAAGATTAACCTTTTGAGCTTTAGCTAAATCTAATAAAGTATCTATAGGACCAACAAAATTTTCTATATCAACTTTAAAAAAGGAAGGTTCAGAATCAAACATATACGAATACTAACTTAAAATCTTATAAAATTGTGAGGTTTTTTTTATAACAAAAGAACTTAATTTAGGAGAATTTTCGGCAACTATAGTCATTTCTTTTAGATTGCCATTGCAATGTAAGGCCAGGTTGCATCCTGCATTAAAAGCTTTGATAGTATTTTTTTTTATAGAATGCTTTAAACTTTTCATTGATAGATCATCAGATATTAAAATATTATTAAATTTTATTTGCTGTCTAATTAATTGAATCATTTTTTTAGAGTGTGTAACAGTATTATCATTATCAATTTGTTTAAATTTAATATGAGCAGTCATAGCAAAGAAAGCTTTTTTATTCTGAAATGCTTTAAAATCTTTTTTCTTAAGATAGCTTAAAGATTTATTTATTATTGGTGTATAATTATGACTATCAACTTTAGCTAAGCCATGACCAGGAATATGTTTAATTATTGTACCTATTGAATTTTTTTTATAATGGTCAATACTAAAATCACCAATTTTAGATACAATTTCAGGATCTTTTGAAAAAGATCTACTACCTATTACTGATGAGCTACCCTTATGACGCAAATCCAAAACTGGCACAGTATTAATATTTATGCCTAAAAAATTTAAAAGATAAGAGGTTTTATCAATAAAAAGTTTATAGATAATATTAAATTTTTTTTTATCTTTTAAATATATTTTACCAAAAAACTCTGATGTAAAATTATCAAATGAAATTAAGTATTTTAACCGATTAACCTTACCACCCTCTTGATCAATTAATATAGGATATTTATTATCCTTGAAAATTTCTTTAATACTGTCTGTTAACTTTCTAGTTTGATAATAATTTTTGATATTTCTTGAAAATAGAATTATTCCCCATGGTTTAAACTTTTTTAGAAATTTTTTTTCTCTAGTATTTAACTTTGTTCCCTTTAATCCAGTAATAAATGATCTTCTATTAATCATTTTTATCTAATAATTTCCAAAAATTAAATTTCTTTTTTTTTTCTGCTTCGGTTTCGTTAATGTATTCAATAATATTTTTTGTATTATTTTCTAAAATTGGTAGATTTTCAGTATATAAGTTTATTTTACTATTTATATTATTTAAAGATCGATATGAATTTTTTTTATTTTTATCTGAAAAATAATACCTTACGGTCAGAAATAAAAAAGTAATAATTATAGTTATAAATATTAAATATTTAATTTCTTTTATCATTACATTTTTTCAGGTGTATTAACACCTATGATGCTCATTCCAGACTTGATTACATTTGAAACTGTTTTTAAAAAAACTAATTTATCATCTGTAATATTTTGTTTTTGATCAATAAATCTTTTATTTGGATTTTCTTTTCCTAAATTCCAATAAGAATGGAATTGAGAAGATAATTCATAGAGATAAACTGGAATTCTGTGTGGTTCCAATCTAGAAGATGATGCCTCAATACATTTGGGCCATTCTGATATTTTTTTTAAGATATTGATTTCATCACTGGAATATACAAAATTATAATCTTTAATGTTAAGCTTTGTATCCAAACTTAAGCCTATATTTCTATAAACTGATGCTATACGTGCATAACAATATTGAACATAATAAAGGGGATTGTCCTTTGATTTTTCTCTGACCGCATCAAAATCAAAGTCTAATTCGACATCACTACTTCTACTTAACATTATAAATCTTGTTGCATCTTTTCCTACTTCAGAAATCAAATCATCTACAGTTATATAATCACCTTTTCTTTTTGACATCTTAAAGGGTTTTTTGTCTTTAATTAGTTTAACAAGTTGGCTTACTTTACAAATCAGTTTATCTTTTGAATTTGATAATGCTTCAACCGATGATGAAATTCTTTTTATATATCCAGAATGATCAGCACCTAAAATATTTATCAATTTATCAAATTTTCTATCTAATTTGTTTTTGTGATAAGCAACATCACTAGCAAAATAAGTCCAAGCAGCATCAGATTTTTGTAAAGCTCTATCTTTATCATCACCAAAATCAGTTGATTTAAAAAGCAGTTGTTCACGCTCAATCCAACTATTGATATCTTCACCAGCAGGAGCTTTTATTTTTCCTTTATATACAAACTTTCTGTTTTTAAGATATTCGACGACTTTTTCTACTTCTTTATTAATTACTAATTTTTTTTCACTCATAAAATTATCATGATAAATCCCTAGGCTATTAAGATTATTTTTAATTAATGTTAATGACTCTTGAATAGAAAGGTTGGTTAATTTTTCTGAAATCTTATCAAAATTTTTAAAATCAATATTTTTATTTGATTTTATTATATTTTGAGCAAAATCAATTAAGTAATTTCCAGGATATAAGTCTTCATTATCTGTAGGAAAAGGTTCGTTAAAAATAATTTCTCTTATTCTAAAATAAACAGATTTTGTAAAATTTATAATTTGATTACCATAATCATTTACATAATATTCTTTTGTAACTTTATGATTATTAAATAATAATATATTAGCAATAACATCACCTAATATAGCACCCCGACAATGACCTACATGTAAAGGACCTGTTGGATTAGCAGAAACAAATTCAATTAAATAATTTTTCTTTTTTTCTTTTATATTTATTCCAAATGTTTTTGAATTATCAATAATTTCTTTAGCAAAATTTGTCCAAAAAACTGGCTTTAATTTAATATTTATAAAACCAGGTTTTGCTATTGATATTTCTTCAATTAGTTCATCTTTTTTTTTAATAGCTTCAACTATGATTTTAGCTAAATCTTCTGGAGATTTTTTATTTATTTTTGACAAAACCATAGCAACATTTGTAGATATATCACACTGAAATTTTACAGGAGGTATTTCTGCTGTAATACCATCGAGCGAATTAGGTATAATTAAATCTCCGTTTTTAGATAAGTCTATTAAAATTTTTTTAATTTTATCTAAGTATTGATCAAATATATTCATTTTAAATTATTATAAAGGTTAATTGCATATCTATCTGTCATACCAGATATAAAATCTGAAATAGCTCTATATTTATCGTTAGAAAGTTGCTCTTTTGAAATAAATCTTGTTGGTTGTTGTTTAATCTTAACAAATAGTTTTTTGATAATAGATTTGCCTTTATTATTTTTTTCTAACACCCTTCTATTATTATACATTTTTGTTTTAAGAAAAAATTTTATTTCATTTTCAGAAACTTTAACTTTTTTAGAAAAATTAACTATTAAAAAATCTGTATTATAAATATCTTTAAGTTTTTTTATATTATTATAACTTAGATTTTTTTTAGTATTGCTTATTAAGTCTTTTATCATCATATCAATAGAATCTCTTATAATTTGATATGTTGCAATTTTATAATTCTGTTTATTAATTTTTTTTTTATATTTTTGGTAAATATCTTTAAAAAAACTAATTTCAACTAACTCTTCTAATTTGAATAAATTTGCATTTATTCCATCTTGAATATCATGATTATTATAAGCTATATCGTCTGAAATTGCTGAAATTTGAGCTTCTAATGATGGATAAGTATTAAAATCAATCATATCTTTAAATTTTTTAATTCCAATCAATTTATTTACTATACGTAAATCTTTTAAGGGACCATTATGTTTTAATAGACCTTCTAATGTTTCAATTGAAAGATTTAGTCCACTAAATTTTAAATATTTATTTTCTAAAAACATAACAATCCTTAGAGTTTGCAAATTATGATCGAAACCACCATGATTTGTCATACATTCATTAAGAGAGTCTTCTCCAGCATGTCCAAATGGGGTATGACCTAAATCATGAGCAAGACTTAAACTTTCAGCTAAATCTTCATTTAAATTTAAATATCGAGCTATAGATCTTGCTATTTGAGCAACTTCAATTGAGTGAGTAATTCTAGTTCGATAATGGTCTCCTTCGGTATTAACAAATACCTGTGTTTTATGTTTAAGTCTTCTAAATGAAGCACTATGAATTATTCGATCTCTATCTCTTTGATATGGTGATCTATATTTTGAAGCTGACTCTCTGAATATTCTTCCTTTACTTTTAATAAGAGCAATCTTTGAGTATTTTTTCATCCTTTAAATTAAATTATTAAGTATTATATTAGTAATAACAATGATCAATTATGATTAAAGAAATTAAATTTACTGATAAAGCTCTAAAACAGATCAATGTGCTGTTATCTAAAAAAGATAAAGGGTCTTTTTTTAGAATCGCCATAAAAGGTGGTGGTTGTTCTGGTTTCCAATATGAATTTACATTTGATAGAGAAAAAACCATAGATGATTTGAATTATGAAAATATTATAATTGATAAAGCTTCAGCTGATCTTTTAAAAGGATCAGAAATTGATTATGTATCAGAATTAATAGGGGAACAATTTAAAATAACAAATCCGCAAACAAAATCATCCTGTGGTTGTGGTGTTTCGTTTTCTCTTTAATGATAATTTCTTCATGGAATGTAAATTCCGTTCGAGCTCGTATTGAAAATATCAAAAGTTATCTTTTAAAATATAAACCAGACATTGTAATGATGCAGGAAATCAAAACTGAAGATGTAAACTTTCCATACGATGATTTTTCAGCTATGGACTATGAAAGTCATGTATTTGGTCAAAAAAGCTACAATGGTGTTGCTATAATCTCTAAAGGAAAATTAAAAAATATTAAAACAGATTTAATTAAAGACAAATTAAAACAATCAAGAATAATTTCAGCTGAACTTGAATATAAGAAAAA
>MDSZ01026499.1_pt1 | contig 12201 bp, 14 predicted proteins | sample 811201 | NCBI WGS metagenome assembly MDSZ01 (sample SAMN05326647, study PRJNA326480) | marine metagenome | isolation source: seawater | place: Indian Ocean: North | collected 2010
GTAGAAAAAAAAACGGAATATTTAGGGTGCTTGAAAAAGCGTGTGCCGGGGAACTCGACTCGAGTTTTTTACACAAAGAACGCGCCCAATACGCAAATAAAAAGAACATCCCGTGTCTGTCCAAATGCAAACTCAAACCACCTGAATGTTTTGTGTGAGGGATGAGCTCCAGAACCAAAATATACGTGTGCCAGGCCGGTTCGTGCCGCCGGGCTGGTAGTGAAGCCGTGCTGCTCGAAATCGAGGAACTAATTCAAGGGACAAAAAAAGGAGTCTGCGTTGAAGCATCTGGCTGTCTTGGACTCTGCAGCCAGGCGCCCAATGCAATGGCGGTAACCGATACGTCGGAACTCATGTTCACCGAAATTAGCGATCTCTCTTGTACCATGGCACTCGTGAAGCGAGTAAGTGGTAGTATCCCAAGAATAGATTCTACAAAGATGACGAGACTGGAGAAGGCTAGGAGGTTACGTTTAAGAATGCAGGCGCGCGAAGAAAGCAAATGGAATCTCGCTCTATCCGGTGTAGCAGAAGATTTGAAGTGTGCATGCTCTGATGAGGACCGCTTGGAGCTTATTCAGGATCAAGCTAACGTACTGGCTGCGGCTGGATTAGGTGAAGAAGCTCTGGAAGCAATAGACGGAATATTGAAAGAGTACGTTCTAAAATTGCAGAACATTCCACTGCTAAGACTGGTCCTAGATAAAGCTAAGCTACTGGCACGCCTTGGTAAAGACAAGGAGCTCGCAGCGTTACGAGAGAGTGTTGATCAGTTGCAGCCTTGTGGATATCGAGAAAGTAGCACTAAGACCCAAGTCATCTGTATTTTAGAACAAAATCAAATAATTAATACAAATATTTATGCAAGTCAGCGTGTTCAAAATTACGCGAAGTGGCACTTATACGGTATCACTCCGGTGTCAAGGCATAGTGCAGTGTATCATTTTCGCTCTAATGATGACATGCGCGGCACTCCCATTCGTAAAGGGCGCGGTGGACGTACTGTATGGTCTAAGACTTGGCATACAACTCTTTTGGCCTACGTTGGCGAGGCAAATAATAAGGAAGGACCACTACCTTGGATTGAGCGCGACTACACACCAATCAGCACGGCGCAGGACTGGGAACAAGGCCGATGTGATATTCTCATCAAACTCTATCTTGAACCACCTGGCTGTGCCACCTCGTGGCTCCATCGTGTTTCTGCAAACACTGGAAAAGAAAGTTCCGCTACCGAGTTTTGGCTTTCTCGGCCTATGAAAACGATGCACGTTCCAAGCTTGACTACTGGGACCCAGAATATCAATCGTAAGCACGAATCAGTCTTGTTGATTGTTGCAGGGACTGGTGTTGTGGCTGTTCCACAGATAATGCATCATGCAAGCATGGAAACTTGCTTTGGTGGTCGGCCGCCAGTCAAAGGGCCTGTGAGCGTGATCTACTCGTGCCGAAGAGATGACGCATTGTTGATATCTGAGATGGCCAACTGGTGCCGAGATGGTTTCATTCAGCGGTGCGTGGTGGCTATTACAGATCCCAAACCATCTGCAGCTGTATTCCCGTACATCAAAGATGTAGATGTTGAGGCTTCATTTGGAGAAAAGATTCCTAACGCCTCGTCTATCATCAAGGGCCGTTTATCTGTCAACATTTTACAAGCGGAGCTAAAGAAATTGAAAGAACCGCTCAGAGTAGTGATAACTGGTCCGGAAGGCTTTAATGGTGCAGTTAGAAGCATGCTGGAGCAAATTGGTGTTGGATTAGACGCGATTACAATTTTGAGCGCGTGAAAATGTGCCGGGAAAGAATAGTTAAATTCGTAAAAATTTAGTCAGGGTCGTCAACTTTGGGGTTCCCCCAAAAATAAAATTCGCCAGCACAAAGCACACGCGCGTAAAAATATCAAAAAAAAAAATAATAATAATCCAAAACCCTAAACACGTTTGAACTTCTTTTTTGAATCGTTTGGGTCTCCCCCATTTTGTGGACAATCGAAGAAGAAAGGCGCACCGCATCCATCCCGTCTTCTCTTCTTTAAACTTTTCTTCGTTGTTGGACGACACACCTCCTTTAACGTACACGGATCGACGCGGGAACCCCGATCGTCGTCGTTTACGTCGTCGTCCCCGCTTCGACGAGAAGAAGAAGAAGAAGGAGAAAGATCCGTCGGTACTACTCCAGTCCGTCTTTCCTTTAAAAAAAGATTAGCACACGAGGGGAAGAAGAAGAAGACCCAAAGACGTCCTTCAAACGGAAAGATCATCTCTCATCTCGCACGCACACACACACATCCTTTCACGAACTCAGAGAGGGTGGTGGTGGTGGTGGTGGTGGTGGTGTGTTTGGCGCGCGTCAAAGAGAAGAAGAAAACGACGACGAAAAACAACGGAGGAGGAGGAGAACAAAGAAGAGAGAGAGTTTCGCGACAAAAAGACGTTTTATATCGAACATCATTTACCGCGGCGAGAGCAAGATTGGAACACCACCAGTCTAGTCCCCTCTTTTGATTTGAGAGATGAGGATTACTCCGTCGTCGACGTCAACGACGACACACAGACGACGACGACGACGACGTAGGAACACCACCACGAAAGCAGCGACGACGTCGGGGAGTACCACGATGCGACGCACTCTTCTGGCCGTGCTCCTCTTCGTCGCCGGGTGGACGACGGATGATGGTGGTGATCACTCTCATCACAATCAAAGATCATCGTCATTGTCAAAATTTTCGACTTTCGGTGAAATGACACACCAGGAAGGGAGAATGTCGGCGTTTCGCGGCGGGGTCGTGTTCGCCAACGCAGAAAATCCTTCGCCACCACCAAGCCCGCCTCCGAGTCCGCCTCCGAGTCCACCTCCAAGTCCGCCTCCTCCGTCGCCTCCTCCACCACCGAGCCCGCCTCCAAGCCCACCTCCGAGCCCGCCTCCAAGTCCGCCTCCTCCGTCGCCTCCTCCACCACCGAGCCCGCCTCCAAGCCCACCTCCAAGTCCACCTCCGCCACCTTCGCCGCCGAGTCCGCCTCCAAGTCCACCTCCAAGTCCACCTCCTCCACCCTCGCCACCTCCTCCACCCTCGCCACCTCCCCCACCCTCGCCTCCACCGAGTCCGCCGCCGAGTCCGCCGCCGAGTCCGCCGCCGAGTCCGCCGCCATCGCCACCACCGTCGCCGCCGCCGTCACCGCCGCCGTCGCCACCTCCAAGTCCGCCTCCTCCATCACCTCCATCGCCGCCACCAGCACCGGCCACTGCCTCGACATATGTGCGTATTTACTTGAACGGCTACGATAAGACAGAGTTTAATGACAACGCGGTAACGGATTCGTTTCGGAAAGGGATCGCTGATTTCTTCACAAACGAATCGACTGGCTTGGTTCCAGCTGCGATCGATATTGTAGACGTGCGAGACGTGCGAGCACCGCCGCCACCGAGCCCACCACCGAACCCACCACCGAGTCCGCCTCCACTTCCACCTCCAAGCCCACCACCGTCGCCTCCTCCAAGTCCGCCTCCTCCGTCGCCTCCTCCGCCACCGAGCCCGCCTCCAAGCCCACCTCCAAGCCCGCCTCCAAGTCCGCCTCCTCCACCCCCATCGCCACCTCCAAGTCCGCCTCCGAGTCCACCTCCGCCACCGAGTCCTCCGCCATCGCCACCTCCAAGTCCGCCACCGTCGCCACCCCCATCGCCACCTCCGAGTCCGCCTCCGAGTCCGCCTCCGCCACCGAGTCCTCCGCCATCGCCACCTCCACCGTCGCCTCCACCGTCGCCTCCATCGCCTCCTCCACCTCCTCCATCGCCTCCTCCATCGCCTCCGCCGCCGCCGAGTCCGCCTCCTTCGCCGCCTCCTTCACCGCCACCTTCGCCGCCACCTTCGCCGCCACCTACCGAGAAGAGACGAAGAAGACAGTTGTTACTCGAAAGAACAACAAAGGCAACGACGAGCACCATCTCGGTTGATTTTCTCGTCTTGGCGACCACCGAAGATGACGCCAATAAGTTTGTTGAGATTTACAACGCGGCATCGGTCGATGACATCGAAAAAGCCCTCGATGATGCAGGATTATCGACAAGTTCGATTGTAAAGGATTCGACGATGACGGCTGTTCGCGCGCCGCCGCCGCCTTCACCGCCGCCAAGACCGAGTCCTCCTCCTTCGCCTCCTCCACCTCCTTCGCCTCCTCCGTCGCCTCCATCGCCACCACCGCCAGCACCACTGCCACCACCGCCGCCATCGCCACCACCAGACATGCCACCGAGTCCGCCTCCTCCACCACTTCCGCCTCCAATGAATCCTCCGCCACCAAAGCCGAGTCCGCCTCCGCCGTCGCCTCCTCCCCCATCACCTCCGGCGAAATCTCCGCCACCGGCTCCGGAAGGCGCGTCGTCGCCCCCGCCAAATCCACCACCACCGGCGCCGCCGGCTTTGGTTGTTGGTCGCGCCATCGACGCGTATTTGAAGAACTGCGACGCTTTTATGGATGAAAATGGAGATCATAAGTACACGAGAGGCGAAGCGTATTCGGAAACGGATAGTTTGGGAGGCTATGAATTTCAGCCGAACAACTACGACGCCGCGGCATCAGCGCACCTCGTCGTTTTGACGCGTAACGAAAGTCGCACGGGAACGGCGAAAGAGTGTGTGGATGCTTTCACGGGACAACCTCCGGGAGTAAGAATTTTGGAAGCGCCATCGGGTTCAAAAGTGCTTTCGCCGATGACGACGCTCATCAGCGAGGTCATCAGACTGTACTCTGGTGACGTTGACATGACCGTGGCTGAAGCGACAACGATGATAAATTCTGCTTTTGGTTTAGGTAATGCGGACCACACGCAAATCGATCCGATTTACGCTGCCTCGAACGGTGAAATAGGTGTATACGGGCCAGTCATTGGTACGATCAATATGATTGCGAACCTTGTTTCATCCGTTGGTACGTTGTTATTCGGCATGTCCAGTATGTATGGAGGTAGATTAAATGAAAATGACTGTGAGATGAAGGTGTATTCTGGCATTGCCCGTGAAGTTAACGAGGCTTTACTTGTCGCTTCGCGAGCGGGGAACCGTAAATTGCTCACGACGCACTTGTTGGATTTGTCGAACTCGGATGCAATTTCCGGTATTGCGAAATCTTCGTTATACTCCGCGAGTCTGACGAATATTCAATTGAGGAGTACGACGTACTCTCCAGATGCGTTGAACGCCACGGTGTCCTTGTCAGTCAACTCTGGTACGGCGATCAAGAATAGCTTGAGCGATTTGACGAATCCGACAAACTTGATAAAAGAAGTCACCGCGGCTTCAAAAGTAGCTCAAGATCCAGTCGTATTAAAATCTATTCTCAATAGCGCTACGGGCTCAGCGACGGATGCTGATATCGCTACTTTGGATGGCGTTAGAGACCCGGCTTCGTACGCGGCCAAAGCGACTAATGAAACGGACACCATCGCGGTTACGATCCCACTTTACCCGCCGCCGCCGTCGCCTCCACCGCCCGGGTTTCCACCGCCATATGTTTCTAAAGGACCGGTATTGAATTCAGCCGAATTATCCGCAACTATTGCGGTTCCGACGGTCTTTGTGTTGATTGTAGTTGCGGTTTTGACGTATAGACACGTCGCAAATAAGAGAAGAGCGAGACGGTTAGCGAGATATGAGAGTAGGATTGAGAGAGAGGTGTTAGCAGCACAAAAGTCAGTGAAGAAACTGAGCGTGGACAGGGTTAAAAGCGAATTAGCAGCGTTGAAGGACGAGAAGGCGGCTGAGCGAAAGTTGATTAAAAAGTACGAGAAGCACATGCAAAAGTCGAAAGAGAAAGTAGAAAAAGCAATCGCGTTGCGAATTCAAGCGGAGAAACAGAGGAAGAAGGAGAAGGCGGCCGAGAAAGCCGCCTTGGAATGATGTAGAATTCGAGACTGAGACACTTCTTTAGGCACAGCACGCATTATATCGTTCATAGAAAACACAGAAATGCTTTATTAATATAAACTACATGCATCAAAGATATTATTCTTTCTTTCTTTCTTTCTTTCTTTCTTTATCGCAATTGTCGTTCTTACTTAGTACGCACACAAAGTGGCTTTCTTCGCGCAATGCTTCTCCAACTTTTTTTCTCCAACTTTTTTTCTTCAAAGCAAATGCTTTTGCGCTTTGTGACTTGATCGTCATCGTCGAATACGGAGGCATCTGAGAAAGAGAGAGAGAGAGAGAAGTTTCGAACTCCACTCGCGACGAGTGCTGCGGCGACGACGAAAACCAAGGGAGAAGGGTTGAAGCGTGTGCATTTTGCGAAAGCAAATGAAAATCCTGAGAAAAAACGAAGGTCTTTTGTCCAACTTTGAGGTGTGCGAACTGTTGAAACAACGAGAGTTGAAGAGGCACGAACAAGGGGAGCACGAAGTAGACGAAGAAGAGGAAGACGTCGACTTTGACGAAGAGTTTGAGCCTTTATACCCAACGCCGCGCGCGCCGTGTGAAACCGAGATTCGCGTCTTGAAAGAGTTTAAAGAAGAAGGCATGCGCGTCGGGAAAGACGAACGAAAGGAACTTCAGACATTCATCAAAACAATAAAAGGAATGGAACTGACGAAAGCAGAAACGTTAATGCTGATCAATTTGAAACCGAGAGGGAAGAAGAAAAGGGCGTTTGTTAAAGCGATTATCGAGTCGTGCGATGAACGCATGAACGAGGACGAGGTGGACGACTTGTTGAGTTTGGTGAAGACGTATTTGGTATGAGATGAATTTTGAAGTGGACGTGTACAGTGCGCTGGAAGCGCTGCTGCTTCAAAGCTCGGGAGATGTAAACGACGAGATTATCGCCACGAGAGATAATAACACTACTCTGAACACAAACGTTTCGATGGATGGACATGTTCGCGTGAGCATAGCGGTGAAATTTAGAGAAGAGTTGACAACGGCTCAGAAAAAGAAAAAGAATGCGTACGTCGTCGTTAAATATAGAAATTTTGAGTCTAAGCGACTCGCTTTGGATAGGCTCGGGTTTATGGTTAATGATACCAAGAGCGTCTGCATTCCGATTCCGGCGAATAGTGATGATGAACTAAAACTCGTCTTTGAGGTGTGGTCTGACGAAGAACGTCTCCTAGGTATCGGCCAAACGAGTACTAGACTAGAGAAAGAAACTATCGTTAAGATTAGAAATCCTCTGGACGAGAAGGATGCCACGGTCGCGATACTCGCTTTCGTTGTACTTTAGGTAGTAGTAATGATAGTACTTTTAGATAGTGTTACAGACTGTTAGTATAAATGACGGCTAAAAAACTAAAGCAAACAACTAAATCAGGCGGGGTCTGGTTGCCGCGCCGGGCGACAACCACGTTGTCTTGTACGTCTTCGCCTCTGGATTCCACCCTTGCACGTTCTTCATCACCGTATTTTCTCTCTCCTTCAATTCTCTGTAGTCTTTCACGTACCGTCTATCTTCCTCTGCTTGTAAAAATGGAACTAATATCGCTCTCGCGTTGTGCTTTTCGTCCAACACTTTTCGTCGGTGTTTGTTCCCTTGTCCTATTTGGTAAAAACCGTACACGGCTGCGGCGCAGTAGGCGCCGAATAAGGCAAACCCAGATGGGCCGGTGGATGGGATGCGTCGCGCGTAGCGCACGGACGGGTACCCGCCCGGTGGTGGACCATCCTGGTTTTACGAAAGAAAGTAAAGAAAAGCGTTTTTCGTGAGTCAAAAATGATGATGCACAACGCGAAGAGGAAAAACATTCAATCTCTAAAAACTCTACCGAACACATCGTACTAGAATTGTAAAGCGACAGCATTCCGCGCGGGACGCAATCGATCGTCCTCGGCGCGACAAACGCGGGCGACCACCGCGTTCGACGTAATCAAAACGCATCGTTTCGCTCCTTCGCTGCTCGAAGAGATTTTCGCGAGGTGTCTCTTTTCACGCGCACTTCTTACGCGCAAGCGGAAAAAAAAAGCAAAGACAGAGGGACGAAAATCTCATCGGCAGGCAACGGAAAATGCGCCGCTTGCACAAAAAAAAACGCGAGACGACGAACGCGTATCTCCGCACCTGCATCGTTGGCATCTCCAACACCGACTTCATACCGGGAACGCCCCGAATCGTCGCTTCCGTCATCGCGTCGTCGTTCGCGTCTCGGTCGTCTTTCGAGCTTTTTCCGTTTGACGCATTTGATTCGTACTATTATTAATTAAAAGTCGAGAGTCGTCGTCAGTTCGCAGCAAAGTTTTTTCGTCGTCTTTGGTTTTGCATTTTGGGGCCCCTTTCTTTTTTGTGTCATCATCACTTCTTGATCCGCTTGCTTCTTTTTGTGGGGGTCATCTCGCAAAAGTCGTCGTCTTTGAAGAGAGAGAGAGAGAGAGAGTTTGAGCATAAAAAAGGAGGAGGTGCGCGGTTCCTCTCGTCGCTGGTTTGTGTTCTTCGAGAGAAAAGAGAGACCGCGCCGTCGTGGTCTTCTTCTCTCTTTCCAAAAATCGTTTCTGTTTTTCGCTCTCTCTCGGGTATTCCAAAAAAGCCCGCTTTCAGGGAAAAAACTTACGCGTCGTTCTTTTCTCTTCTTTCTTTTTTTTCTCTCTTAAACAACGCGCGCAGATTGAAGAGAAGACATGGGAAGCGCTCAGATCCAAGTGGACATCGGGGATGTCGACGATCCAGTCGACCCGAAGACGCAAATCGAAGAAGTGTGCAAACCAAAGTGCGAGGCGTTTTTGAAAGCGTACGAGGCGTGTGCGGAACGCATCGAAGGCGACGAGACTGGGGAGAAACACTGCACCGGGCAGTATTTCGACTTTTGGTCATGTGTGGACCACTGCGCGGTTGGACCGACGATGAAACACACGAGTTGAAATAAGGAATGAGTAGCAAAACACACGTTATATTATATCATTAGTACACGTTCTATTTGGTTATACGTTACCGCGCGCGCGTGCGTGTTTTTGTCTCTCGGCCGCACGCTCGAATCAGATTCTACTATTTTATTATCATCTCCTCCTAAATTACTACCTATCACTATCTATTATCCACGATATCCGCTCAGACATTTCTACTCGTACGAGCTTTCTACTGAGAAAAGTTTTCTATTGCGATGCTCGTCATTCTTCTTCTTCCTTTTATCTGTGACGTGACTGCTCGTGTGCTTCTCGGCTGCAGTTCCACTCGCTTCCACCGGCCAGTGCTCGCTTAAAAAGTCGTCCGAAACCGATACCGCGCTCACGTGACCCTGACCTTCCTCCGATGCTAACAATTGATCTAACAAATCTCCCCCGAACACGTCGATAAACGGCGCGTACAAAGGTCTCAGAATCATCAAGAATATCAACGCGATCGGTAAACATATCAAAAACAAACGAGCTTTGCGAGTGCCTCTGACGTGCTCTGGATCTCTGTTGAGCTTTGCGATTGGATCCATCGTCGTTGAATGTTTCGGCGATGGAGGATGAGAAGAAGACCCTCCTCCTCCTCCTCCTCCTCCTCCTCCTCCTCGGGAAGGTTTAAACGATTTCGCTTCTGGGTCGTCCTCTCCGTCTGCGTTCGCCTCCGTCGCGATGTGGTTGCGGGTCGTCTGCGTTGCCTGTCTTCTTCCCACGCACCAGACCGGCAAGGCGTTGGAATACTTCTTGCGAAGATGCGCCGTCGTCGTCTGAATCGTCGTCGTCGCGTGCTGGTGTTGATGTTCGTTTTGGTGGACCCCGGGCATCCGTACACGTCGTCTGAATCGTCGTCGCGCGACGAGTCAGTCTCACGCAATAAATCGAATCGACCTTTTTTGTGGAGGAGAGAGAGAGAGAGAGAGAGAGAGAGAGAGACACAGTTTTTTTGTGTGTTTTTTTTTATAAGTTTTCATCAACGATGAAAAGAATTGGGGAAAAAAATTATTGATAAAAAATGTGATGAAATCAAAAATCTTTCTTTTCATCAAAGTCGTCTGAAAGTCCGTCTCTGTAAACCCGAAAAACAAAACTACACCCCCCCAAAAAAGAACGTGTTTTTGTTTTGTGTGTGTTGGTGTTTGAAAAAGAACATCATCATCAACATCATCATGAGGGCGTCAACGCGCGCCGCCCCATCGGCAGCTGGGATGGACGACGTCGTCGATGACGACGACATCGTCGACGACGACGTCGTCGACGTCGGTGGCGGAGGAGGACGAGGGGAAGACGAAGGTCTTCGCTTTCGGAGGAGGACAGGGAAGACGACCACCCAAAACGAAAAGAGATTGGCGTCTACGACTCAAAAGAAGAGAAAAAAAGAGGAACACAAACGGAAAAAAGAACGACGAGATTCGGATCAGATGCGACGAGAACGAGCGATCGATGGAATACCTTTTCTCGAGCGATCGACGAAATACGTCTTTTATTCGCTGTTGGTGCTTTTACTGGCGTTAGTCTTTCCAATCGCGATGAGGCAACTGGCAAACAAAATGGTTCGTTTATCTACTCCCGCGAGTACCGATAAGAACAAAAGAGATTTCTTCGGTGCTTTGAAAACGTCGTTAAAAAAATGGTCTGCGATTGACTCCAAGTCCACAGATACGAAATTATTACTAGGGGATATGTACCGAGCGGATATGAATACGGACGAGGCGATCGAAACGTTGAGAGAAGTGACGGTGAAATACGACTCGGCGTTGAAACAACAACAAGAAGATGAGAAAAGTAGTAGTAGCATCAGCAGTAAAGAGCCATCTTTAAAAGCGAAGAGCAAAGAAGCGAGCGTGCGATTGGCGCTGGCTTTGTTAGATAAAGCAGATGTGAACGCGGCAAAAAGTCCCTTAGGTTTCACTCACGATAAGACGCCGTTGGTTGAGGCGAAGTATAACTTGAAGAAAGCGAAAGCGATTGAAGAGGAGTTGAATAGAAGAAAAGATGACAACGCAGAAGAAGAAGAAGACCATAATAAGAACATTAAGAAGATTGAGATTGAGATTGCTTTATCGCGAGTGTATCAACACGAGCGGGATTTTCCAGCCGCTGTTGCTATCTTGAACGAAGCGTTGGAAAAGAAACCATCGAGCACCGAGGCGAGGTGGCAATTGGCAGTCGCACACCAAGGCGCGGGCGATTGTCAATCGGCGTTGGAACAGTATCGCGTGCTGATAGAAGACGCGAAAGTAAAACACGCGCACGTGTATCTTCGAGCGAGCATGTGTTTGCTTCACGGGCGCAAGAAAGAAGATAACGCGACGAAACCGTTAAAAATGCACTCGATTTCCGGGAAAGGTGTCAAGACAAAAGTCGATCCGAGTCCAGAGGAGGTTATGCAAGCGATTTCGTACTTAGAAGCGGCAACGACGATCGATTCAAGTTTAGGGCACGCGTGGATGCAGTTGGGATTAGCGCATGTTTTACGAAACGCACCGAGAGAGGCGATTGGGCCGTTGGAAAGAGCGAAAAAGGTACTCGGGAAGAACTCGTTGACGGCGGACTTCCACTTAGCTGCGGCGTATCAGCAAGCAAACAGATGTAAAGACGCTATTCCGTTGTTCATGAATGTGGCGCAAAAATCTAGAGAACAACACGAACGAATGATGCACATCGATAACATGAAAGATGGGAGAGCACAAAAGTTAGAAAGTTCTATTCCCGCGCATGAAGCGTTCTTAAGAGCTGGCGGGTGCAAATTTCTCATGGGAGAAGTTGACGGCGCCATCGAGTTGTACCGCGAAGCGTTGGTCTCGTCGGATAAATTTGCACCGGCATTAGTAAACTGGGGGATCGCGTTAGAGCATAAAAAAGAATATGACAAAGCTGAAGAGAAGTATAAATTGGCAGTGGAGAAGAACCCTAATATGGCCGAAGCATACGCGCGATGGGGTACTTTGAATTTTGGCCAAGCGAGAACTCTCGTGCAAGCGTTCGTCCATAAACAGCGCGAAGAGAAGAATAAGAAAAAGGTCTGGAAAGACCCGGAGGAGTCAAAAGAGAGAAAAGAGTTGGGATTATTGATCGATGCGGCGTTTTCTAGGTTGGAGAAAGCGGCTGCTTTAGACCCGACCCATTCGATTAATCAAAGGCTCGCGTTTATGAGGCAACAAGCGAAAGCGTTGATCAAAGAAGTCGAGGGTAAGAACTCGCAGATGGATGAGCCGTGGGATTTGAAGGAGGAAAGAGAAAATAGCCAGCAGCAACAACAATAAAGATGATTAGCATATAACGCATTTGTTGTGTTAAGTCCAAAATAAACACACACACACACACACACACACACA
>MDSZ01087021.1_pt1 | contig 12199 bp, 12 predicted proteins | sample 811201 | NCBI WGS metagenome assembly MDSZ01 (sample SAMN05326647, study PRJNA326480) | marine metagenome | isolation source: seawater | place: Indian Ocean: North | collected 2010
ATCCAGTTCCCATCATTATAAATAAAATAGCGACACCGCTAACCCAAAGTGGCCCTCTAGGGTTCATGTATGAACCGTAATAAAGACCTCTAAAAATATGGGAATAAGTTACTATAAAAAACATTGAAGCACCATTTGCATGAAGGTACCTAATTAACCAACCATTATTCACGTCACGCATTATATGCTCAACGCTACTAAACGCATAATCTATATGAGGAGTATAGTGCATAGCCAAAAAAATACCCGTTACGATTTGAATAACAAGACATAGACCTGCTGTAGAACCGAAACTCCACATGTAATTTAAATTAACTGGAGTTGGATAATTAATAATATGTGAATCTACGAATGACAATAGATTGTTTTTATTCCAACGAATTAAAGACATATTGAATTATTTTTAATTATTTGAAAGATTAATCTATAACGAGATTATCTAACTTAGCAGCGATCCAAGTGACAAAAGTATCAACAGATACTCCTTTTACAACAATAGGCATAAATCCGTGATTCACACCACAAATTTCACTACATTGACCATAATACACTCCTTCACGTTTAATAAAAAGTGAAGCTTGACTTAATCTCCCTGGACAAGCATCTACTTTAATACCAAAAGAAGGGACTGCCCAAGAGTGTAAAACATCTGCAGCAGTAACTAAAACTCTAATATGAGTATTTACCGGAAGAACTACTCTATTATCTACTTCCAATAGACGAAAAGATCCATGGGTAAGATCTTCAGTAGCTATCATATAAGAATCGAAATTTAAACTTTCCCCTCCTTCTAAAGTAGCATAATCAGAGTATTCATAACTCCAATACCATTGATGTCCAACTACCTTTAAAGTTACTGTGGGATCAATTAACTCATCCAGTGAATATAACAAACCAAAAGAAGGAACTGCAATTAACATTAAAATTAATGCTGGGATAATTGTCCAGACGATCTCTAATAAACTTGAATGTGTGAATTTCTCTGAAACAGGATGAACCTCTTCTGGAAAATTTACCGTCAATTTATAAAGCATCCAAAGGACAAAAATTCCAATAGCAATGACAAAAATCATAAGATAATTATGAAAATCAATCATACCTTCCATAGCCGGGGTAGCAGGATCCTGAAGCCCTAACTGCCAAGGCTCTGGCGCGTCACAACTTGCAATGAAGTTGCGATTTAAATATAAAAACATTGAATTTAAAAACATAATTTTAATAAATATAATGATTATTATTAATCGCCAAATAAAAAATATTTTAAACAGCAAATAATACTATTTACTCATTATTGGATTTGAACCAACACCCTAAAAAGGAACAAATTTTAAGTCTGTCGCGTCTACCAGTTCCGCCAAATGAGTTTAAAATATCTTGGGCGAATAATGGGACTTGAACCCATAACCTTCAAAGCCACAATCTGACACTCTACCATTAAGCTATACTCGCCTTAAGATATTATAAAATATAAATCTATGTATTAGCATTTTATACAAATAGTAATACAAATAATAGGAATAAAATAACGTTAAATGACATTAAGACGTTTGAGGAACAAACCGATAGAAATACTAATGAAACTGTGAAGAAAAATAACAAAAATAAATAATGATATATTTGACCACTTTGTAAAGCATTAATTCTATTGAAAGTATGTCTAACACTCTGAACGATCCCTGATGGTCCAATTTTTTCTATCAAACCTCTATCCATATCTTTGTACGAAAAATGATAACTGATGTTCAACGCATTCTGCCCTATGAACTCATTATATACTCTATCGAAATACCATTTTCTGTTTAGAAAATTATAAATAATTTTAAAAGTTGATGTTTTTTTTATCGAATAGAAAAACTCTAAACCGAAAGAATATAAAAAATAAGCAAGAAAAGCACCGGCTAAACTTATCATTAAAGGTAGAAGTTTATGAAATAGATCTACAAACTCTATATCAGATAAAACATAGTTTTGAGGAAGAACAAATATAGAAAATCCCCAAAAATCTGTTCCGAACCCAATAAATAAATCACGAGTTAGAAAACCTACAGAAATACTCAAAATAGATAAGATGAATAAAGGAAATGTCATTCGCCATGAACCTTCATGTGCATTTAAAATTACTTTTCTATGACCATTAGGTTCTGCTAGAAAGACCAGAAATAAAAGTCTGATAGAATAGAATGCTGTAAAGAATGCTGCAAAAGTACCCAGATAGTATGAAAAGTGTCCCCAAATAGTATATTTAGCGTAGGCCACCTCAAGAATAGTATCTTTTGAGTAAAAACCTGTCAAGAAAGGAAAACCCATAAGAGCTAAAGATCCTATTAGCATTATACTATAAGTAAATGGTAGTAATCTTTTCAGTCCCCCCATTTTTCTCATATCTTGTTCATCTGCTACCGCGTGAATGACAGATCCGGCACCTAAAAATAAGAGAGCTTTGAAAAATGCATGATTTGAAAGATGAAATACCCCAACTTCATAGCTTGATAAACCACAAGCAAATATCATATAACCTAATTGACTACAAGTAGAATAAGCAATTACTCTTTTCATGTCATTTTGAAATAAACCAGTAGTTGACGCAAAGAATGCGGTCGCAGAACCGACGAAGACAACAAGATTTAAAGCAGTGGGCGAATACTCAAATAAATGCGAACACCTAGCTAGTAAAAAAACTCCTGCAGTAACCATGGTTGCTGCATGAATTAATGCCGACACTGGTGTGGGTCCTTCCATAGCGTCAGGTAACCATGTGTGTAATCCTAATTGAGCAGATTTACCCATAGCTCCAACAAATAATAATATACATATCATATCCAAAGCCGGTATTTCGCTCCCACCAATTAGAATTTTATGATCTAACATTAATGGGGTTAGACTAAAAACTGTGTCGTAGTCCAAACTATTAAAAACAAAATAAATTGCAAAGATAGCTAAAAGAAGAGCAAAATCTCCTACTCTATTTACTAACATTGCTTTAATAGCCGCTTTATTTGCTTGAATACGAGTAAACCAGAAGTTTATCAAAAGGTAAGAAGAAAGACCAACGCCTTCCCAACCTACAAACATTTGTAAAAAATTATTTGCGGTAATAAGAATTAACATAAAAAAAGTGAACAGTGAAAGATAAGACATAAACCTAGGAAGGTGTGGGTCAAATTCCATATACTCCGTTGAATATAAATGTACTAACGTAGAAATAAATGTCACCACTATTAACATTATAGATGTTAAACTATCAAAACAAAAACTCCAATCTATATGCAGAGAATCTACAACAATCCAAGAACCCATAGTTAACTTATAGGTAACTCCTGTTGAAACAACCTCATGTAGCAAGTAGATAGAGAGTAGAAGCGAAGAAAATACGCTACCAGTAGTAATGTAACAAGTACCCCAACCAAGATAGCGACCAAACAAGCTTCCACTAAAGAAACCTAATAAAGGCAATAATACTATTAAAATTAACATTTAAATTAAAAAATAAAATTTAAAAGGATAGGGTGGGATTCGAACCCACGGTATTCAAAGAATACATCAGTTTTCAAGACTAACGCTTTAAACCACTCAGCCACTTATCCAAAAAAATGGAAGATTTTTGATCAATTTATTACGATCTTTTGTGTCGATAGAATTCTTAAACAAAAAATTTAGTCTAAATTTTAGGCTTTTTGGATTCACGCCATTTAAACTTTTTGATAAAAACTCGTTAACATCAAAAAAACAATCTGCCGGTATTAAAGAATTTAAAACCAAAACTTTTTCAACATTGTTTTTAATTTTTTCATTCTTAAAAAGTTTAAAATCTTCTAGAACTAATTTATGCCAATTTTCGATGAATAAAGTAAATAAAAAATTGTTAATTTGATTCTTTTTTCGAAGAACAACCTTTAAAGAAAATTGTAAATTTGTTGTTTTTGCTCGCCCCAAAGAACTAGTAGATTTGCTTGCCCTTATATAAGGCAACAAGCCCATAAAAATATATATAATCGTGAAAGCTTTGACTTGAGCAATAGGATCCGTCTGGTCTTTTAATGTAATTTCATGAGAGTTTAATAAATCTTTCATATCAAGTTCCAGGACAATTTTGTCTAACTCAGGAATTTGATAAGTACTTTTGATATTATATTTATTTATTAAATCACAACGTGAAATATAATCTTGATAACCATTATCAGATGAAATGTTAAATAAAGCAGAATTCATAAATTTTTAATACATTGTAACTAAAGATAAATTACAAACAGATAAATGAATAAAATTAGAAAAGAACGAAGGATAAACACCCATGTATATCACAAAGAATAATAAAGGTAATAATATCGAAAATTCTAAAAAATTAAGATCTTTAAATCTAACAATAAAAGTTGTTTTTAAATTCCCAAAGATCATTCGATTATATAGCCAAAGAGAGTATGCACCACATAAAATTACTCCAAGAGCACCTACAATCGCACTTATAACATTTGTTTTATAAATACCCAGTAAAAGTAAAAACTCTCCAACGAAACTACTGGTTCCCGGTAAAGCTATGTTTGCCATTGTAAAAACAAGTAAAATGCCCGAATATATAGGCATCATGTGAACTAGACCACCATAATAATAAAGTAATCTAGAATGATATCTATCATACACAATACCAATTAACAAGAACATTCCACCTGCAACAAAACCATGGCTTATACTTTGTAGTATAGAACCTTCAATACCAATGATGTTGAAACTAAATATACCTAAAGTAACTAGATTCATGTGAGCAACAGAAGAATATGCGATAATTCGCTTTAAATCTGTTTGTCTTATTGCACTCAGAGAGGCATATATGATACCTAAGACGGATAGTAAGTAAACTAAAGGTGAAAAATAAAGGGAAGCATCTGGAAATAAACTTAAACTGAATCTAAGAAAACCGTATACTCCTAACTTTAATAAAATACCTGCTAAAAGGACAGAACCTACTGTCGGAGCTTCGACGTGTGCTTCAGGTAGCCAAACGTGAAATGGAAACATCGGTATTTTGGAAGCGAAAGAAAGAAAAAATGCTAACCAAAGCCAACACTGTTCTTCCATCGAAAATTTATGAGCCAATAAATACTCTAAATTTAATGTTCCAACTACTGTGTACATATAAAGCAAGCCAATAAGCATCAAGAGAGAACCAAACAAGGTGTAAAAAAATAAAAGATAAACCGCTCTAATTTTTCTTTCCCTCGATCCCCAAATCCCTACTAGGATGAACATCGGAATTAAGATGGCTTCGAAAAAAATATAAAACAAAAATACGTCTAGAACTGAAAAAACCAACAATAGAAGCAATTCAATTAAAAGTAGATTTAAGACATATTCTTTAAGAAGACGTTCATTCCAAATAAATAAGATACAAAGGAAAATTAATAAGCTAGTTAGAACAAAAAAAAAGATAGAAATACCATCTAATCCAAACGAAAAAGTTAAGTTCATCAACTCTGAACCTAAGGTATAAGTTACAACTGACTGGAAGTAGTAACTATTACAATCGAATTGAACTAACAAACCGCAAGAAAGAAATAGAACAATCGCAGATGAAAAAAGTGAAAATACTCTAATTAAGTGAGTATTTGTGATAGGAATTAAAAACAGACCTAAAAGGGTGACTGTTAATATAAAAAAAATGGATGTTAATAACATATTAAATATTTAAATAATTGTTTCAAAAAATTATCGATCAACTTCTCCAAAAACAATGTCTTGAGTACCAATAATAGTAACTACATCAGCGATCATATGACCTTTAGACATTTCATTTAAGGCTTGCAAGTGTCCAAATCCAGGAGCTTTAATCTTACAACGATATGGCTTTTCTGTATTATTAGAAACCAAATACACTCCAAACTCACCTTTAGGTGCTTCTGTGGCAGTATATGTTTCACCAAAGGGAAGAATAACACCTTCTGTATACATTTTAAAATGATGAATCACGGCTTCCATAGAAACTTTCATCTCAGATCTAGATGGAGGATTTAATTTGTAATTTGTACTTTTTATTGGACCTTCCTCAACAAGTTTAATAGCTTGCTCAATAATATTTAAAGATTGACGCATTTCCTCAACTCTTATTAAATATCTATCATAACAATCTCCACTATTACCTACAGGTATAGAAAAGTCTAACTCGGAGTAAATTTCGTAAGGTTGAGTTTTTCGAAGATCCCAGGGTAAACCAGAACCACGAAGCATAACCCCGCTAAAACCCCAATCGATTGCTTTTTTAGAACTGACAATACCTATATCGACTAGTCGCTCTTTCCAAATTCTATTACCAGTAAGCATCTCTTCGATCTCATCTAGTCTAATATTGAATTGATTACAAAATAGGTATAAATCATCTAAAAACCCTAAAGGAAGATCCAAGCTTACTCCCCCGGGTCTTACATAGGCTGCGTGCATTCTGGCACCTGAAACTCTTTCATAAAATTCCATTAATTTTTCGCGCTCTTCAAACGCCCACATAAAAGGAGTCATTGCTCCAACGTCCATAGCGTGGCAGCCAACTGCGAGTAAATGATTTAATATTCTTGTTATTTCAGCAAATAAAACTCTAATAACTTGAGCTCTCCTAGGTATTTTGATATTAGCGATTTTTTCTACGGCCAGCGAATAAGTATGCTCTTGAGCCATCATTGATACATAATCCAGGCGATCAAAATAAGGTAGTGCTTGTATATAAGTTTTATTCTCGATTAATTTCTCGGTGCCCCTATGAAGAAGACCTATGTGTGGATCGGCTCTAGTAACGACTTCTCCATCTAATTCTAATATAAGTCTCAAAACACCGTGCGCCGCCGGATGTTGCGGCCCGAAGTTTATTGTAAAGTTTTTTAATTCTCTACTTAATTCTTTTTTCTTTAAAATCATAAAAATTTTAATTTATTACCAAGGCATTTCGTAAGAAAAAGAACGAAATTCTTGGGCCAATTCAACAGGCTCACCAATGACTCTTTTCTTAGCTTCATCATACCTAAACTCAACATAACCCGAAAGGGGAAAATCTTTTCTTAGAGGGTGCCCCTCAAAACCGTAATCGGTAAGTATTCTACGAAGATCTGGATGCTTATCAAAATAGATACCATACATATCCCAGACCTCACGTTCCCACCAGTTAGCATTAATGAAAGTATCCACACATGAGGGGACAGAAGTAATTTCATTTACAAATACTTTTACTCTAAGTCTTGTATTAAAAGTTAAACTTAATAGATCATATACCACGCTAAAACGGTAATCCTTACCAAGAAAATCAACCCCAGAAATACAAGATAACATGTGATACTGATAACCAAAGTGAAGTTTTAGGCACTTTAGTGCAAAACTTAATTTATCAACGGATACCACTATTGTATTTTCATCAGCCAAACGCTGATACGTTAAAATAGGAACAATTTTACTAAGTTCCTCAAATTTTTTTATTTTCATTTTCATATAAATATATTAAGTTGAATAAGTTAAAACCAGAAGGAACTTAAAACAATATATTGACACATTAAGAGTAAAGTCGAAGGATAGAAAAAGAAATATACCAATAAGAATAGGCAAATCGAAATGATTAGACAATCAAAATCGAACAATGAGAGACTAAAAACAGTCTGAAATTGGTCATTTTTTGACTTAACTTCCTTTGATTCAAAAAAAATCACTTTAATAACTCTTATGTAATAAAATACTGAAATCGCACTGATCATTATAAGACAAATGGAACCTATTAGTTGATTGGAGTCTATCAAACCAAATAATATAAAAATTTTTGAAAGAAAACCACTTAAAGGAGGTATTCCAGCAACAGAAAAAAACATTAACACAAACGAAAATGACCATAAACTATTGAATTTAAAAAAATTTGATAGACTTGATAAAAATAAAGGTGTAGCCATTTTTCCAGTAAACTGTTGAATCCTTTTTTGAAAACTATAAAATAGAGTAACATGATTCCATACCAGAATAGAGGTTAGTATATAAATTACCAAAAAAAAATAAACAGCGGAAAGACCATCGACAGAATTTGTAGAAAGTGCTGCCACCAGGAAACCTACTTGAGCAATAGAACTAAAAATTATAAGTCTTTTCATTCTTTTTTGTTTTAATGCAAAAAACGTACCAAAAAAGACTGATATAACCCCTACCAGTACAAAGACATTTTTTATATCATCAAATAAACTAGAAATAACAAAAGTCCACTTTATAAAAAAACTAAATATAACTATTTTAGGGACTATAGAAAAAATAATAGTAGAACTCAACGGAGATCCTTCATACACATCCGGAGACCAAAAATGGAATGGTGCTGCCGCTACTTTAAAAAGTAAAGTTATTGTTACTAGTAAGATTCCTATTAACACGATTATTCTTAAATGACTAAATTCGTCATTAAGAGGAAAAGTAAGTAGCAAATTTATGTGATTAAAATTTAACGTACCTAGACTACCATAAATTAAAGAAGCTCCAAATAGAAAAATTCCTGATATAAAAGCCCCTGATATAAAATATTTTAAACCTGCTTCAGTTGAAAACGCCGAATCACGTCTAAAGCTCGCTAAAATGTAAAAGCATAAAGCTTGCATTTCAATAACCAAATAACCTGATATTAAATCTGAACAACTAACTAGAAGCATTAAAGCTAATACAGAAAGTAAAAATATAGAGAAATATTCAAAAAAATTTAAATTCTGTAAAGAAAAACTTTTAAATATTGTAAAAAGTCCGATAATTGAACTTAATAAAAATATAATTTTAACAATACGACCACTTTCATCATTTAAAAAAAGGAAAGTAGAAAACATTCCCTCTATTTTTAGGTTAAATAACAAAAAGATTACGCAACCTAAAATAAAAGACGTTTGCCAGAAAGTTTCTCTATCAATCAGAGGAAAATTAAAATTTAAGTTGTTTATCAAACGAGCATTAAATATTAATTGAAACAATATTGACAAGGAAAGAAATATTTCTGGGATAAAGGATTTTAGAATAATAGAGTCCATATAACAAAAACTATCTATATATTAAGATATATATATATCTTCTATGGGAATTGAACCCATATTTCTGCCGTGAAAGGGCAGTGTCCTAACCATTAGACGAAGAAGATTTTTTTAGAACAATATTGTTTAATTAGTAAAGAGAAACCTCTCATCCTTAACTATGAAACAAAAACCTGCTATAAATAATGTTATACACACTTTTGGTATAGGCAAAAACACTGTTGGAAAGATTTTCAGAAAGAGCGGTTTAAATATTACGAAGAATCTTAAAAATTTAAATCAAAGACAACAGTTAGAAGTAAATAAAAACCTCAAAAATTTGCAGGTTGGCAAAAAGTTAAAAAGTTCTCAGAAACAGACCCTTGATTTTCTGTTTAGAATTAAAACCTATAGAGGCGTTAGGCATAAATTAAAATACCCTGCTAGAGGGCAACGAACACACACAAATGCTAAAACAAAGCAAAAATTCAAACTTTAGAGACAAAGTCACAAAACGTTATTCAAATAGAAAAACGTTTAAAGTGAACTTAAACAAGAGGCATAAAAACTTCTTAAGAGTAAGAAAAACTTTTAGGTTTAGATGTCATATCAGTAATCCAATATTTAGACAAATATCTAATAAAAATATATCTAAAAACTTTTCGAAACGTATTTCTATTAAGATAAGACCAAACAATGTTTTTTGCACTTTGGTCGAAAATAATTCAAATAAAATTCTATATACAATTTCATCCGGAAAATGCAACATAAAAACGTCTAAAAAAACTTTACGATACAGCAGTAAAATCATACTTCAGTCTTTTTTCGACAACGTCAAAAAATATCTAAAGAGAGACTATTTTTTAGTAAATATAGACGGTCCAAAAAAAATAAAAAAATCTGTTTTAGAACTTTTATCTTTGAACCTAAAGAACAAAAACGTCATAATAGACGTTAAAGGCAAAAAATGCTTTAATGGTTGTAGACCTCCGAAAAAAAAAAGAAAGAAACAAAAAGGGTTACGAATATTTAAATAACTCTTTTGGAAGAGTGGCTGAGTGGCTTAAAGCACTGGTTTGCTAAATCAACATACGTTAATCGTATCAAGGGTTCGAATCCCTTCTTTTCCGAACAATATGTAAATAAGACTTTTACAAACATTTATGTTTTTTATCTTAATAAATTTATTAAAAATACTTATAATTATTGTACCGTTATTGATTTCTGTTGCGTATTTTACATTAGCAGAAAGAAAAATCTTGGGTGCAATTCAACGAAGAAGAGGACCCAACGTCGTAGGAGTATATGGACTTTTGCAACCTTTATCGGATGGATTTAAGCTATTGATTAAGGAAACTGTACTTCCTAGCAACTCCAACAAGTTTATATTTATTATTTCTCCAATCATTACTTTCGTTATAAGCTTAATGGGCTGGGCAATAATACCTTATGATAAATATTCCGTATTAGCAGAAGTTAATGTTGGAGTTCTATATTTATTTGCAGTATCTTCTTTAGGAGTTTATGGAATTATAATGTCAGGTTGGTCTAGTAACTCTAAATATGCTTTCTTAGGAGCGCTGAGATCTGCAGCTCAAATGGTATCTTACGAAGTGTCGATAGGATTTATAATGGTAACAATTATAGTATGCTGTGGTTCTTATAATTTGCAAACTATAATAGAGTCTCAAAAAAATATTTGGTTTGTAGTACCATTCTTTCCTCTTTTCTTGATGTTCTTTGTTTCAGCATTGGCAGAGACAAATAGACACCCTTTTGACCTTCCGGAAGCGGAAGCAGAACTTGTTTCAGGGTATAACGTAGAATATTCAGCAATGGGATTCGCATTATTTTCATTAGGAGAATATGCAAACATGTTAATGATGAGCTCCATAAATACAATTCTATTTTTTGGAGGTTGGCTACCCCCATTTTCATTCTTAGGAATAATACCTGGGTCTGTTTGGTTTGGGATTAAAATATGTTTTTTTGTAATCTTATACGTTTGGATGAGAGCAGCTTTACCTAGATATAGGTATGATCAACTTATGGGATTAGGTTGGAAAGTGTTCCTACCTATTTCATTAGGGTACTTAATGTTAACTTTTACTACTCTTGTATCCTTTAACATGCTCCCTTATTAGTTTCGTAGTAATAATACCTTTGTATTTTAATAAAATATAAGAATATTATTATACATGATTCTAGTATTAAGCTTAAGAAGAATAAAAGTACTAATTGACTATAAACGTCTGGTGGACTTAAAAGTGTTGCAAACACTATATTTAGTAATATAAAAAGTCTTTTCCAATTTAGTAGTGTGGATATTCCAAAATTTTTAATTATAAGAACAATAAAGACAATTAGTAGTAGAAAAAAATTAGACAGATAGGTAAAATCCGCTAAAAACTTAATATATTCTTCGATTCTTAATTCAAAGAATATATTAAGAGTTTGGCTGGTATTCCCAGTTGTATTAAATTTAGAGAAAAAGTTCCAAATATTTGGAAATAAACCCAAATTTATTATAACATTTGCTATAAAAAGAAATATTAGGATACTTAATATCAGTTTTTTGCTTTTTTTATATTCGTTTATATAAAAGCTTGATTTAAAGAATTCTAGGAGGGTCCAAAAAATATACGGAGCTAAATAAAAAAGAGAAATGAATAATGACACAAAAAACTGAACTTTTAAAAGTTCAGCCGGATGTGTAAAAATAAACTTCCCAAAGACTTCTGAGTTGCCATCCACGTAGTTTTCAAGGAGAGAAAAACTGACTAATAATAACAGATAGTCCTTATAGAAGAAAAAAGACGATAAAGTTAATAAAAAAGAAAAGCACACGTATTTAAATCGTAAAAAGAATTCTTTAAAATAAAACATAAGAAATATGAAAAAAAAATATCAGATTAGAATAAAATCTTTACATAGAGATTCGCTGAACCTTTATAAAAGTTTTTTAGGTAAGGTATTGCGAAGCATAAAAATCGACTTTAGTATTTACAATCTACCAACAAAGAAAAATAGAATAACTCTATTAAAATCACCACACGTAAATAAAAGTGCAAGAGAACAATTTGAGATAAAATACTATAGCACAGCCATTCAATTGAATGGAGACGTTAACCATAAAATTTTAGAAACTTTATTGATTAATAAGCCAAAAAGTGTTAGTGTGAATGTTAAAAATTTTTAATAAGGAG
>MDSZ01131582.1_pt1 | contig 12199 bp, 12 predicted proteins | sample 811201 | NCBI WGS metagenome assembly MDSZ01 (sample SAMN05326647, study PRJNA326480) | marine metagenome | isolation source: seawater | place: Indian Ocean: North | collected 2010
CTAAAATACCCAGAGCTGCGTATAAAGCGGTGCAAGCATGTCCTTTACTAAGTATTAATCTATCCCTACTTTCCAGAGAAGGATTTGAGGAATCAAATTTCATCTCACTTCCATAAAGAACGGCTATCAAATCAGCAATTGATAAAGCGCTACCAATATGGGATGCGTTTGCTTTTGATACCATTTTTAACGAGAGTGCTCTAATTTCTTTTGAGAAATTTAGTGTATCCATAATTATTCAGTATCAAAATTACTTGTATCAGATAATTGAATCCGATAAAAAATCTTCCTTCCATCTTGTATTGAATAAGCGAAGCCCCTTTTCCCAAAAGAACGAGCTCTGAGCTTATTAAGTAGGTCAGATGTTTTACATATCTCATCAAGATTTATAAAATCCAATTTTTCAATCTCAGATTTTGAATTGTAACTAGAAGCTAAATTATCTTGTTTAAAAGATTTTATTTTTTTATCTCTTATTAGAGACCAATTATCATAAAAAAGATCAACTATCTCTAATTGTAATCTCAAATAAATCTCATAAGCTGTATCTGTAGGTCTAAGATGAACAGCTTTTTGAGCTAGAATTTTCCCTGTATCAGCACCTTCAGCTAATTCATGCAATGAAACTCCAGGAGTAGAGCCATTAATTAAATTATATACATGAGGATACCAACCCCTGTTAAGAGGAAGTAAAGCCGGGTGAAAATTACAAGTAACATCTGAAAATTCATAAGCATTTTTGGGTAGAATCCAAGGCCAATAAACTGTTAAAACAATTTTGGAAGACTGATGTTTGGTGTAGACTCTTTCCCATTCATCTTTTCCGAAAAATATGTTTTTTTTATCAAAATCTTTTGATATCAGATATTCGTAAATTTTCTTAGACCAAAAATCATCTTTTGATTTAAGAAAAATTAAATTAAGTCTACTTTTTTCATCTTTGAGCAAATAAGTTACAACCTCATAGCCAGTTTTATGACTTAAAAATGCAGAAATTCTTTTCATTTTAAGTAATGCTGCCCTGTAAATGATATTTTATTTTTTCACAAACATAATTTATTTTCGATTCAGTTAAGCAAACTCCACTAGGTAAATTGATACCATTTTCTGCAATATAATTTGCATTTGGTGCAGGCTTTTCATTACGATTCTTACCCCAAATTGGGTATTGACTTATAGCAGGGAAAGTAGGACGCGTATCAATACCGTCCTCTTTTAATAATGCAATAAGTCTATCTCTTGAGATATTAGAATTATTTTGCAAACAAATACTAGACATCCAATAAATACTTTTGGCCTGACTATGCTCTTGATGAATTTTTATGCAATTAAGCCCAGAGAGATTCCTCTTATACCATTCAAAAATTCTTCTTTTCATTGATATTAGGGTATCTATCCTCTCTAACTGAGCCAATCCAAAAGAGGCCTGTAAATTTGACATTTTATATTTTAATCCTTTTTCATCAATCCAAAAAGACCTTTTAGCATTTGAATTTCTTCCTTGATCAGCAATCTTTTTGGCTTTTTCATAAAGAGACAAATTGTTAGTAACAAGCATTCCACCTTCTCCAGTGACCATTAGTTTTGCACCTTGAAAACTAAACCCACCAAAATCACCAAAAGTTCCTGTCTTTCTTCCCTTCCAAGAAGCACCTATGGAGGGAGCAGCATCTTCAACAATTCTTAAATTAAAATCGGAGGCTATTTTCATAATTTCGTCCATATTGCATGGATTTCCATACATATGGACTGGGATTATAGCTTTGGTCCTTTCATTTATTAATTTTCTTACTGAATTAGGACAAATATTCCAACTTGTCATCTCTACATCTGCAAAAACAGGCTTAGCTCCTGCATATTTAACAGCATTAGCTGTAGCAACCCACGTTTGATCTGGAACTATAACTTCATCTCCATCTCCAATATCAAGTGCTTCAAGTGCAATTTGCAAAGCCCCAGTACAGCTAGATGTAGATATTGCATAATTCACTCCTAAGAAATCTGCAAACTTCTTCTCTAGAGCTCTAATGTACTTAGCCCAATTATTATTCCATCCATTGATAGCTGCATCATAAGCATACGAAGCTTCTAGAGAACTAACAGAAGGTCCTGCTGTAAGAATAATTTCTCCTTTTTTTGGAACATATACATCTTTAAAAATCAAAAATTTATTTTTAGAGTCTTCTTTATAAGGCACAAAACCTATTTCGGCAAAAAGACTTTCTCCAAAATCAGTTTTGAAACAGTCAATTATTAATTTATCTACAATTAGAGTCTTGGATATTGAGATGATTGCTTCTTTAATAGTTTCTAATATAATTTCTTCCTTCTCACAAGTAAAAGAAAAATTAAGTTCAATTTCTTTAAATTGATCATCTAATTTTTTAAAAAAAATTATCCCATAATATTTATCAAGATTATCTAGAACAACATAACTAAATCCTTGATTAATAAAAGATAATTTATCACTATTGAATTTTGATTCATATTTAGAATCAATTAAATTAATATCTTTTGCAAATTCTTTTTTATATCTATTGAGTAACGAGTTATATATTTTGTGTGATAAGGGTAATAATATTAAATTCTCACTGATATCGATTGAATTTAAGTAAGCGTTTTTTATTGAATTAATATTTTTAATAAAATCAAAAACAACTAAATTTGACATTTAAGAAATTATTTAACATTTAATATATATTAAACACAAAAAGTTTTTTCATGGAAAAGTTAAAACAAATCTAATTATAAATTTCTATCCAAAGAATAATTATTAATATCTCTCAAACACAATTCATATGCTTTTTTTCCTAAATAAAAATCATAGTACCAACTTACAGTGGTTTCTATGGTTTTGTCGTAATCCCATATTGGTCTCCATCCTAATTCTTTATAAACCTTTTCAATAGAAAGATTTAATAATGATGCTTCATGTAGTGAATCTAACTTTTTCTCGACTACCCATCCACCTCCATGCGGCCATTTTTCTACAATTTTTTCAACTAAATTTATTACAGTTTTATTACTAGCAACTTCAGGACCAAAATTATACCCTTTAGTGTATTTACCATGTTGAAATAAGTTTTCTGCTAATACTAAATATCCAAATAGAGGTTCTAAGACATGCTGCCAAGGCCTAGATGAAGAGGGATTTCTTATCGTAATTTTTTCATTATTAAATAAAGCTCTCATAGCATCTGGGATAATTCTATCTTCAGACCAATCACCTCCTCCAATAACGTTTCCAGCCCTAGCAGTTGCTATAAATTTAGGATCTTGATTCTCATAAGATACTTTATAAAAACTATTTTTCCAGCTATGCACTGCAATCTCAACTGCCGCTTTGCTAGCACTATAAGGATCATAACCACCTAATTCATCATTTTCCCTATAACTATATTTCCATTCTTTATTCTTATAGACTTTGTCAGTAGTTATTATTACAACTGCGCATTTCTTTTTAATCTTCTTTAATGAGTTTAAAAGATTAATCGTACCCATTAAGTTTGTTTCCCAAGTCTCATAAGGGATTTTATAACTTCTCCTCACTAAGGGTTGTGCTGCAAAATGAAAAATAATTTCAGGTTGAAAATCATCAATAAGTTTCTCAAGTTTTTTTCTTTCTCTTATATCGCAATTAACATGTGTAATTCTTTTATGGACATTTTCAAAAATATTATGAAAAATTTGTACATTTTCATTAGGTGGAAGAGATATACCAAGAACCTCAGCTTTTAACTCTGTTAACCATGTGAGAAACCAACTCCCTTTAAAACCTGTATGGCCAGTTAAAATTACCTTCCTTCCTTCCCAGAATGATTTTTGAACTAATCCCAAACTTTCCATGGAGCTTTTTTATTTTGCCAAAGATTTTCTAAGAAGTTCTTATCCCTCAGTGTATCCATAGGGCACCAAAAATTTTTATGTTTATAGGCAATTAACTGATTGTCATTTGCCAATGATTGCAAGGGAGACTCCTCCCACACCACCATATCATTATCCACTCTATCAAGGACTTTAGGCTCTAGTACAAAAAATCCTCCATTAACCCAATATCCATCTCCAAGAGGTTTTTCTTTAAAGCTATTAACTATATTGGCTTTTCCTAACTCTAATATTCCAAATCTGCCAGGAGGTTGAACAGCCGTTAAAGTGGCTAATTTCTTATTTTTTTTATGATAATTTATTAAATTTACTATGTTTATATCAGACAAACCATCTCCATAAGTACAGCAAAAGGTTTCATCATTCAGATATTCTTTTATCCTCTTTAATCTACCCCCAGTCATAGTGCCTTCGCCAGTATCAACTAGAGTTATTTTCCAAGATTCTTCAGTCTTAGAATGAAATTCAATCGAAGATTTTTTTAAATCAAAAGTGACGTCACTATTATGAATTTTATAATTAGCAAAATATTCCTTAATTAAATAGCCCTTATATCCACAGCATACTATAAATTCATTAAGACCCCAGTAAGAATAAATTTTCATTATGTGCCATAAGATTGGTTTTCCTCCTATTAAGATCATTGGTTTTGGTTTTAGGGCACTTTCTTCGCTTATTCTTGTTCCAAAACCTCCAGCCAAAATAACTACTTTCATATATAAATAAATTTAAAGCTTATTATAAAATTATCACTAAACTGGGTCTGAACCCTTTCTATTAAGAACAAGTTTAATTGTCTTAATACAAATTAAAAAATCAAGCCATACTGAGAAATTCTTTAGATAATAGAGATCATAACTTAATTTATTTTCAGAATCACTTATAGAAGCTCCATAAGCATAATTGACTTGAGCCCAGCCACTTATACCTGGTTTCATTAAATGCCTTAATCTATAGTAATCTATATTTTTCTCCAAAATTTTATCAAATTCTGGTCTTTCTGGTCTTGGACCAATCAAACTCATCTCACCACTAATTACTGAAAATAATTGGGGCAGTTCATCAATTCTGGAGGAACGTAAAAATTTCCCAATAAAAGTTACTCTCTTATCATCTTTTTGAGACCATTGGAAGCCTTTTTCTTCGGCGTTTACTTTCATTGTTCTAAGTTTATAAATTTTAAACTTTTTCCCTTTATATCCAGTTCTAGTTTGACTATATAAAATGGGTCCCCTATCCTCTATAAAAATTGCTAGACATGAAAAAAATATTAAAGGAAATGTAAAAAACAATAGTGTAAAGCTAAAAGTTAAATCACCTATCCTCTTAAGCCTGGTTTGTACGGAATATTCATTAAAAGGTAAATTTACTAAAAAATCATTTTTATTTATTAAATGAGGTGGAAATCTAAATAAAAATTTTTCATACCACTTTAAGATATTTAAAACGGATATTCCTTTTTCTTGTAATTCAAGAATAAAATTATCTTCATTCATATTAGATGAAAAATTATAGCTAGGAATAATAACTCCAAAATCAGCTTTAGTAAACTTAAATGAAGATATAACTGAGGGGGATATATTTACTACATTAATATTTTTTTTAATAAATTTTTCTTCATTATTTAAGAATAAAATTTGATCCTCATCAGATATCAAATACCATAATTTACGTGAGAATGAATTCCTAATTAGTTTTTTTATTATTATGTTTGATGAATAACTGATTAATAATATTTTTAATATTAATTCGTTTGAAAATATATTATCATTTCTATCTAAGAATAATAAAAAGGGAGTTTTTGCTAAGACTAAAGAAAATAAACATACAACTAATACCTTTACAAAATCTTTAGAAATAGTTGCGATATTTATCTGAGAATGATGCGTAAACCTCCCTATAACATAACTTGTTAAAATCCAAACTAAGATAAAAAAGAAAACTTGAGAAGTATTTATTAAAGTTAAAAAAAAGTTATCAAGATAGAATATACTAGCAATGATTAAGATATCAGAAAAGAGTAATAAGAAAATTTTTTTTCTAAACTTTATCCATTCAGGAATCAATTTACTATCCTAAAATTCCAAGAATTTTAGCAATATTTAATCTTTTTGTAAAGTTAAAAAAATTACAAAAATTATAAATATTTTACTTATAAATTATGACTTTATTTTTGATGATTTTTATTCAAGGCAATTTTTTGAACTAATTTAACCAGTTTACTTTCCAATTCAATGATTTTCTTAAGAAGTATAAAATTTAAAGATAAAGAAATAATTATAAACAAATATAAAATTGCATCTGTTGCATTAACAACTCCAAGTATTTTTGGGAGAACAAACCAAACCGTATCAGAGAAAATAATGGAAAATAAAAAAATAATGGAGAAGATTAACAAAAGTATTTTTTCAATAGCTTTAGTACTTTTACCCTTTGAGAGATTAAAAGCTAAAAAATACATCATAAAAATTAATCCTAGAAATAAGAATTTCCCGAATAAAGACATTAGCCGATTAAAAAGATCTAAATATATTATTTATAGCAATATTTATCGCATTCAATGGACTTTGTGATCGCATATTTTTATAATTTACCTTGACGTGAAATTCCTGAATATTACATTTATTTTTAAATAATTTAAAACTTATTTCTGTGGCATGAGACATATCAAAATTATTAATAGGGAGAAGGGCATCTCTTACACAATTTTTACTTAAAACTCTTAGTCCATTATGAGCATCAGTAAGATTTGTCCCAAAAATTATTTTTTCGTATAAGATTCCTAATTTTAGGGTTAATTTTTTTATTAAAGGAATTTCATTAACGGAATTATTATTGATGAATCTTGACCCTATCACTGCATCAAGTTTTTTTGAATTGGCTAATTTAAACATTCTAAATGCATCAAATGCTGAGTTTTGACCATCTCCGTCAAAAGTGATTAAATATTCAAAGTTTTCAATTCCTATAAAATATTCAAATGCTGTTTCTAAAGCAGCTCCTTGCCCAAGATTAATTAAATGTCTCAAACTTAATACATGTAATTCCGTTAGGATTGATATACTATCATCATTACTTCCATCATCAACAACTAAGATATTTTTAAAGTATTTTCTTATCTCGTCAATAACTTTTTTAATATTCTTGGATTCATTAAAAACTGGTATTACTACTAAACAATTATTTGTGACCATTAATTATCCGTAAAATAGTTAGAATCTTATCATAACAAAAATTTATAAATAAAATAATTCATAATACCTACTATCTAATAAACTTTGATCTATAATTTATAAAAATATTTTATATGATTGTTTTTGTAAAATTTTTATAAATAAATTGGTTAATGTTAAATTTAATTCGCACAGACAGTTTAAGAAATAATCAAATTACAACCCTTTTAAAAACCTTGTTTAATAAGGAATCCATTTATTTTTACTGGGTTCCAAGGTTTTTAATTTCTATAATTATTTTACTTATTTATAAAAAATTTCATTTGCCTAATGAAACAAATTTAGCCCCAACAAATCCATTCCAAATTACAGATGAATATACATATAGTGTTAACAAAACAATAAATCCTTTATTCTCAATTATTTTTCAATTTATTAATAAATCTAATCTAGGCATATATATTAAATTAATCTTAGGCCAACTTATTTCTGCTATAGGTGCATTATTAATAATCGATATTTTCTTTAAAAAATTTGAACGAACGAAACAAAATAAGTTATGGAGAAAAATTTCTAAATTTATTATTGGTATCCATCCCTACTTGGCTTTATATGCCATGAGATTTGGCACTGAAAATTTTACTATTCTGGGCTTAGCTATATTTTTAAATATTATTGACAAAAAAAATAGAGTTTTAACGAATGAATATATTAATAGTATTTCACTTTATTTACTTGTATTTTTTAGATCACAATTAATTCCATTATTTCTTATAGATTTTTTACTAAAAATAAATTCTTTTAAGATTCTAATGATAAAAAATTTTAGAAAAAATAACAAAAAATATTATTACCTCTTTTTATTAATATTAATAATATCTACTTTGTCCATCTTACTAAAGATAGTTATAAGTAATAATACAGAATATATTAATGTTGCCAAAAAGATCTTTATAAATAACGAATATCTTATTACATCTAAAGATATAAATAAATTTTTTTGCAATTTAATAAATTGCAAAGATCTATTTACTAGTCTTTTAAGTCAAACTTTAAGTTTTATATGTTATTTATTTATAAGTACAATTTTGCTTACTGGTAGTAGAGGTAGATTCACCGATATGCCATGGACTATCAAAATATTTGATATTAATATAAGCAGCATGAAGTCTATTGAGAATGGATATCATAGTATCGAACTTATTAAGGATTTTAATCAAAACTATTTTATTTTGGTTGTTGTTTTACCAATGATTTTATTTAGTATTTTTCATATTATAGGAATAACGAGATGGTTTTTTATAATGAAAGGAATAGACCAAAAAACTCTTTATTCCTCTTTAAGTCTTGTATTGTTACCAATTCTAATTTTCCCTTATATGAGATATTTTATTCCTTTAATACCTTTCTCTTGTGTAGGATCTTCATTTATTATCAAAAACCTTTATTTAAAATTGACTATGAATGATTAATAAATTTCTTAAAAAAAAAATAATAATATTATTAGCTCATCTGGATGATGAATTTGCTTTAATTCCTCTTATTAAAAAAATATCAAATAATAAGGATATTGATTTAAAGTTTATTTATTGTGCAGAAAGAAATAATTTTGAGAAATTAAAAAGAAGAAAAGAAAATTTGAAATTTTTAAGATCATTTAGAATAAATGCATCAAAAGTTATTTATTTAAATGATTATTTTCTTATTGATGATTTAAATCTTTATAAAAAATCATCAGAAATTTATAGATATTTAAAAGGAGAGTATTTTAAAAACAAATTTGATTTAATAATTTCCTTAGATTTTGAAGGAGGGAACCCTGATCATGATGCGCTTGCTTTAATTAGCGAAAAGTTTTGTAATAAATATAGATTAAAAAAATACTATTTTCCTGCATATAATTACTCTGGTAAATTATTTAATCCAATAAATGTACTTTGTCCGAAAGAGACTGAAAAAAATTTTTATAAAAAATTTAAAACAGAAAAAAAAGATTGGCTTGATTTAATAAAAATTATTTTTATATATAAAACAGAGTTTTTGGCTTTTATAAAATTATTACCTTTTTTTATTTTAAAAATTTTATTTTCTAATGAATTATATTATCGCAACTCATTAAGGCCAATTAGGATCAATTGGGAATTAACATTAAGCAAAATTATATACAAGGTAGAGATTAAAGATATATTAGAAAGAATAGATAGTATTTAGTTTGAACTATTTTTCGCTAATTTTTATTTTGAACAAAAATTTATTTATTAAAAAACTTGAATTTAGAAATCCAAAAATGCCACAAATTATTTTTAAAGATACCGAAATTAAGTATTTATAGGTGACCATATGAAAAGATGAGATAAATTCAAAAAAATTATTAAAAAAATAAAATAAGTTTATTATTGAGAAATGTATAAAATAGCTAATTAAAGCAATAATGATTTGTTTAGAGAAGCCATTTAAGTTATTTTTAAATTTACTTATCATTACTTTCTTTAGAAATATGAATAATGATAGTTGAGATACTATAAATGAAATAAACAAACTAGTATTAAATCCAAATAATGGATTTAATAATGTATATAAAATAACATCTATCAAAAAAGCTAATAAAGCAAAATTAAAAAACTTTTTTATGAAAATAAAATCAGTAGATATTTTCTTATGCTTAATAGTTTTATACTTAAAAAAGTAATTTTTATTTATCATTATTTTTTTTAATTTTTCTAACTAATTTAATAGCCCTTGCAACAAAAAATAAAGTTGGATTTGAAATTGGCAAATAATTTGATGAAGACGAGTCTACAACTAATATATTTTTTGGTATTCCGTTAATTTTTAGAGTTCCATTTTTTCTAACATAATTTGATAGAGTTGAAGAATAATGCAAATCAGCTCCAATTGAAATAGATTTAGGCTTTTTTAATAAATTAAAAACGCCAAATATTTTAAGTTTATTATTCAACTTAATCCAAAATTTTCTTAAAAAATATTTTTCATAATCTGATCTTAATCCCCCAAAAAGATAAACTTTTTTATCATCATTGCCTATATAGGATGATGTAATTTCAGATGGCAAATATATATTTGAAATATATAATCTATGAATAATCCATTTAGCAAAATAAAAATTAATTAAGTATTCATTAAAAATTTTTAAAAGAAAAACCTGTAATTTAATTAAAAATGATTTTTTATATATTTTTTTAAGCTGATAGTTTTTGACATCAATCAGACTACGAAATGGAAAGAAATTTATATATAATTTTAAATTTTTCAGTTTCAAAGACATATCAAAATTTGACATGCCAATGTATTTTTTAGGATAAGGTAATTTAGGAATAAAAGTAAGAGTTGAGAAGATATGATGATGTTTTATTTTATCGAATATTTTTTTATTTCTATTTTTTTGAAATGATTGCATTACTAACCTATATGAACCTATAGCTCCCGATGTAATAACTACATAATCATATTCTTTTTTAAATATATTTTCTTGATTTCTTATAAAAATAGAAGTTGATATACTTTCTTTTTTATCAATTTGAATCTTTATTACCTTACCATCAATTCTATTAAATTTTGTTTTCTCTATTGGAAAATTCCCAAAAATAGCTTTAGAAGATTCAAATCCTGGCAGAGAATCATCTTGAATTAAATTTTCATAAATTGCTAATATTGAAGATTGGATAACTTCTTGTTTTTTTAATAAATTATTATTTTGAACCCAATTAAATTTTTCATTATAAAAATTCTGTACATCAAAAAATGGTATTATTCTCTTTATAAAATTCCATTCTTTTTTTGTAAGTTTTAAAGAGTCGATATCTTTTTTAAGACCATTATATGCAAGATTTGCTCCCCAGAATTTTGCTAAACCCATTTTGTTAGCCATTTCTATACCTTCAAAATGACTACATTCTTTTTTAAATATTTTCTCACTTTCAATTCTATTTTTAACAAAATCTTTTCTTTTTAATTTTGGAGAAATTAATTTATTATTATTAATTAGCAATTCTTTATTTGGTTCTTTTGAGGATTTTTGAAAGTTAATATCTGGTGATATACAATCAACAATATTTTGATTATCTGCCAAATATGAGGCTACAGCATATCCTACAATACCTTCTCCAATAACAGCTATTTTCATGATTAGATTTTATCAAATGTGCTTAACCACCCTAAAGATGGTGATGGTTTAAATGCTTTACCATTTGAATAAGCCTGTAATCTTTTATTAAAAAATGAGAGTAATTTTATTAAGCGAAAAGATATTAATTTAAATCTGTATTTTTTTTTATTTTCAATATTCTGCAATTCAGAAAATTTAAATCTTTTTATACCTATATTAATTATTTGTTTAGAAAATGAATTTGGGTTTTTCTTTATACAAAGTATTAGTTCAAAGATATCATTTATTGTACATGCTGTAGTTTTTGGGTAATCATTTAAAAAAGTAAATTTTGAGCTACTTGATTTATGCATCGAATCGAGAGTAAATCTAGATTTATTTTCATCGAAAATCATTCCTGGTCTAACTATGACATAATTTTTTACTCTTGATTTTATTAATTCTTCAATTTTACTTTTTGCCTTACTGTAAAAGGTGAAATTAGTTAACTCAAGAGTTTGAGAAGAGATATAAATCAGAAAATCATTTGATTTTAAATTAACAATAAGTTTTTCATAATATTTAATTTCATTTTTCATTTCTACCGAATTATCTTCTCTTAAAGTAGAACTAAAAGTAGCGATTAAGAAATTATACTTATCAATAAATTTTTTATCATTTTCAAGACTATATGAGTAAATTTTACTGTTAAGTTCCTTTGACAAAAAACCCCTACTTCCAAGCACAGTAATATTCATTAATTTGTCTTTGGAATAATAATTTTAATAATATATTAAATTAATAATAAAAAAAGTTTATAAATAATTTTTTTACTAAAAAATTTATATAAATCAGTTTATAGATGAAATATCGCACAAAAAATAGCTAAGTAAAGACAAAAATTATTATTTTATTAAATTATTCTTGAGAAGTCTGCTTTAAAAAGAAAAATAAAGTGGAGCCAAGCGGATTCGAACCGCTGACCCCCTGCATGCCATGCAGTAGCCAAAAGCCTTGCAAACACTGGCAAATACAG
>MDSZ01158302.1_pt1 | contig 12199 bp, 14 predicted proteins | sample 811201 | NCBI WGS metagenome assembly MDSZ01 (sample SAMN05326647, study PRJNA326480) | marine metagenome | isolation source: seawater | place: Indian Ocean: North | collected 2010
CTGCTATACTAGTCCTACAATAACGATTATCGGAGGATAAATGAGATTTGCTCATATTGCGGATACACACATCCGTAACTTAAAATATCATTTTGAATATCGAGAGGTATTCAAACAACTATACAAATCACTGAAAGAAGAAAAAGTAGACTATATTATTCACTGCGGAGATATTGCACACACTAAGACACAGATATCACCAGAATTTGTAGATATGTGCCGCGAGTTTTTTGAAAACTTAGCTGCTATTGCACCAACCTACATTATACTTGGTAACCATGATGGTAATTTAAGAAACGGCACAAGGCAGGATGCAATTAGTCCAATTGTTAAAGCTATTAACAATCCAAACCTAATACTTCTTAGGGATGCTGGAGAGACAAAGATACACCCAGATTTTTGTTTAAACGTGTTGTCTGTTTTCGATGAGAGCAACTGGACAAAGCCATCTGACTTTGGCGCCGTTAATATAGCACTATATCACGGTGCGATTGATAAATCAAAAACAGACCAGAACTGGACCCTTGGCGGTGACCATAGCATTGAAATATTTGATAACTTTGATTTTGCTTTTCTGGGAGATATTCACAAGACTCAAAAGTTAGATAAAGAAGGTCGTATTTGGTATGCTGGATCTACTGTACAGCAAAACTTTGGCGAGTCCCTAGATAAAGGTTACTTGCTTTGGGATATTGAGGACAGAAACACTTTTACTAATAGACTTATTACGTTTAAAAACCCAAAGCCTTTTGTTACATTAGAACTTACCAAGGCCGGTAATTTACCGAAAAAGAAACCACCAGAGGGTGCAAGGCTAAGGATTGTCTCAGATGAAAATGTGACCCTAGATAAAGTTCGAAAAGCAGTTGACATTGCAAAATATCGATATAATCCGGAGTCCGTAACTTATCTTAACAGGGCTGCTGGTAAGCAGATCACTGTGCAAGCCCCGGAAGGTATAAAGAAAGAGGACTTAAGAGATCTTAAAACTCAAGAATCCCTAATGAAAGAATACCTAAAGGAGTTCGAAGTCACAGAAGAGGTAATGAAAAAAGTCTATGACTTAAATAAGAAATACAATACTCAAATCGAGGAAGGTGAAGATGTAATGCGTAATGTTCATTGGTCTTTACAGAGCCTAGAGTGGGATAACTTATTTAATTATGGAGAGGGGAACACTATTGATTTTACAAAACTTGAAGGAATCGTCGGTATATTTGGGAAAAACTATTCAGGTAAATCATCTATTGTAGACACGCTTCTGTACTCACTGTACAACTCAACAAGCAAATCAATTAGAAAAAACCTAAATATCATAAATCAAAACATGCCCGGGTGCAAAGCAAGAGCTACTATCAAGGTGGACGACAAAGAGTACATCGTGGAGCGCACATCAGACAAATACACTAAACGCCTAAAGGGCGTAGAGACACAAGAGGCCAGTACTGACTTGGAGTTTTATAGCCAAGATATGCTAGGAAATGTCACAGGTCTGAATGGTACATCTAGACAGGACACAGATAAAAACGTAAGGAAGTATTTTGGTACCCTGGGTGATTTTCTAGCCACGTCAATGGCCAGCCAGCTGGACTCCTTGTCATTTATTAATGAGGGTTCAACAAAAAGAAAAGAATTCTTAGCTAAGTTTTTAGATTTGGAAATTTTTGATAAGAAATTCAAGATGGCAAAAGAAGAGTCGGCTGCCACTAAAGTTTCTTTGCGGAAGCTTGAAGACATTGATTTTGAAGAGCAGATTAGAGTAATCAAAAGAGATATCACTAAGAGCGAATTGGGAATAGAAAGTCACAAAGCCGACTGCAGATCCATGAGAGAAGATTTGGCAGAGCTTCACATTGAGCTTTCTAATTTAGAAACAAAGATAGATTCGGTACCTGCAGATATTATAGACCCAGTATTAACTCAAAAAGAGATTGAAAATAAAGAAAGACTAATACTAAAAACAACTGCTAACAGAACAAACACCAAGATTCAACTTGATAAGGATGAAACAAAGTATGCAAAAATTAGTGAGTTCTTGAAAACATTTGAGGTAGACTCTTATAGGCATAAAGAAAGAATTGTGGATGAAAAAAGCAATGAATTGTCTGCTTTGATAAAAGAGATGTCAACGTTTTCAGACGAGAGAATTAGAAACTTGCGAAAGCACGACTTATTAGCTGATGTCCCTTGTGGTGATAAATATCCCTCTTGTAAGTTTATTAAAGATGCACACCGAGCCGGCGAGTTAATACAAGTTGTTGAAAGAAAGATGAGCGAAAACGCTGTTGCAACTAATAGATTGGGTAAGGAAATAAATGAACTTAATCCAAAGATAATAAAAGATCACCTAGAAAAGTATGAACTTCTAGTAAAGAAAAAAAGTGATTTAGCAAATGCAATCGCTACAGCAAAAATAACTATCGAAAGAGCAGACGCTTTGCTTTTTAAAGAGCAGGTGCTTCTTGACTCGCTAAAAAAGAAAAGTCAAGAGTATAATGAAAACAAAGAAGCAATAGAGAATTTAAAAGAGCTTCTTTCTTTGTTGGCAGACATGAAAAACTCAGTAGCCCAAAAAGAAGATTCTATAGAGTCTTGTGAAAATAAGGTGATGAGACTTTATCAAAAGCATGGCTCTTTAGAACAAAAGCTAAAATTCGTTAAGAGTCAGCTAAAAGAAAAGAAAAAACTAGAAGAAGACTTTGCAGCTTATCATCTCCTGATGACTTGCTGTCACCCGAACGGTGTCTCGTATGAGGTTATCAAGAGAAGATTACCATACATAAATCAGGAAATTGCCAAGATACTAACAAACATTGTTGATTTTGAAGTGTTTATACAGAACAATGAAGATAAGCTTGATATCTTTATAAAACATGCAAAGCATGATGCAAGACCATTAGAGATGGGCTCCGGAGCAGAAAAAACAATAGCTTCGATGGCTATTAGGTTGGCATTTCTAACTGTATCAAGTTTACCTAAGTCTGACCTATTTATATTAGATGAACCCGGCACAGCTCTCGACGAAGAGAATATGGAAGGGTTTGTTAGAATTTTAGATATGATAAAAGGATATTTTAAGACAGTAATTCTTATTTCGCATCTAGATAGTTTAAAAGACTGCGTGGATATGCAAATAAACATCGAAAGAAAAGATGGCTTTGCACACGTAAATATATAGGAGGGTTAAATGGTGGCAAGAATAAAAGCATTTGCAGATAAGTATACAGAAAGGTTTATATCGCGCAAATTTCTTGCATGGCTTACAGCTACAGGTTTATGTGCATACGGCACAGTTACTAGTGATAACTGGACAGCGATTACATTAGCGTATATTGGCACACAAGCTTTAGTAGATATGGCCGTAAAGTGGAAGCATGGCCCAAGTGGTGACAATAATGGAATGGATAGCTTTTAAAAAAGCAGCCAGTACATGCTGGCTATGGGTAAAAAATCACTGGCAGATACCTTTTATTATAATATGGTCTATGTTAATATACTTTTTTTCTAGAAGAAATTCAGACGCTATAATTGAAGTTCTTAACGCAAGAAAAAACTCATATGAAAAACAATTAAATGAGTTAAAAAAAAGACACAACAATGAGATTATAGAAAGAGACAGGCTTATAAAAAGGTATCATGATGCAGTTTCCTTGATTGAGAAAAAGTATGCTGAGAAAGAAAAAGAATTAAGCTTGAAAGAAAAGAAAAGAGTAAAACAAATTGTTAGCGATTCAAAAGGAAACCCTGATGTTATTAAGAAAGAAATTGAAAAAAGCTTTGGCTTTAATTTTATTGATTAGTTTTGTATCCACAACTACGTTTGCAACCCCTCAGCCAGGAAAGTTTTCTAGAGTTTTAGAAGGTAGTCCCGCGCCTTTTGATTCTTGGTGTTTCGATGATGTTGCAACAGCAAAAATTCAAGTTACTGCTGAATTTGCTGATGAGCGTTGTAAACTAAGGTTAGACAAGGAGCTGGAAAAACAGCAGGCTCGCTACTCTTTGGATATTCAAAATTTGAATCTTCGTATATCTTCTTTGGTTGAAGAAAAGAATAATATCTTGGCCATAAAAAACCAGGAAATAGAACAACTTACACAAGCAGCATTGAAAAGGCCAAATGATTATTCTATTTGGTGGGCTACAGGTGGCGTGGTTGTTGGGGTACTAAGTACACTGTTAATTGCGAGTGCATTAAATTGAAGGTAAATCTTAAGCACTTAAAAGAGAAGAAGATGAGCTATACTTCTCATTTTATATTTGCAGCAGGAGTTTCTGCACAACTTTTTATTAGATCTGCTTTGCTCTTAGTGCACTCTTTCTTGCCTTGGTTAGAGTTTTCTAAGTTTGACATTGAGTCAACAATATCCTATTTAAAAGATAAACACAATGAATAAAGACTATAATAAAATAGCAAAGTATGAAAAAGCTATAAAAGATAAATATGGCCATGATGCAATCAAAAACCCAAAGAGTGGCTGGAACGAAGAAAAAGAAAAATCATATCTTGAAGATTTGAGAAAATTTTATTCTAAAAAAGAAAAAACCAAAACAACAAAAGAGAAAGAAGGGTTTTCATTTATATCAAAATCCAAAAAAGAAACAACCAATAGAACTTGCCCTGTTTGTGGCAACTATTCGATGAAATCAACTGACGATGTTTATATGCTTAAGTTCGAATGTTGTTTTGAATGTTACATCCAGTATGTCGAAGGTAGAGAAGAACGATGGAAAACGGGATGGAGACCAAATAAGTAACTATTTATTGTATAAACTATTTACGTTTGAGGTATAAAACACATGGCTACTACTTTAGAAATTGTTAACGCGATATCACAAGTCCTTTCTAATTCTTACGACGGGGCCCTAGATGAGAAAGGCGAACCGGTAAAAATCGGTCTGCGAAGGGAGGAGGGTAACCCGCTCATCGACGCTCGTGTAATGGATGGGTTTGGAGCATACGTCTCCGGAGACAGACTTCATATAAAATATCATGCAGAAATACCACTTAAAGAAGTTCACTCAAATGGTTTTGAAGGTGAGATGGAATCTATGGTAGAAAAAGTAAAGTCTTTTATACAGAAAGAGTATAAGAAAGTAGCAAAGGGTGCTCTTTCTTTATCTGACCCAAGCGAGGTTGATGTTCTGGTTGAGTATATCTCCCGTATCCGCTGCAGCGTAAAAGTTCACAAATGCTTTAAGATTGGCGGCACCGATGCCGAATCTAACGATTCTTACACAGATGGAAGAGAAGTAGAGCCTGAGTTTAAGAAAATGGTTGCCTTAAGTGGTCTAGGTGGCGCAAGGCCCCGGAACGAAAAAATAAAGAATTAAAATGTCCTTTACTCTTTCTAAGAAAGAAACAATGAAAGAGATAGTCAAGTGCGGTAAAACGCCAGACTACTTTATCAATACGTATGCTAAAATAACACATCCTCAGCGCGGCCTTATCCCTTTTCACCTATACGACTTTCAGAAAGATCTTCTAGAGAATTTTGAAGACTATCGTTTTAACGTGATACTGAAGGCCCGCCAGCTTGGCATATCTACAATTACTGCTGCTTATGTAGCTTGGCTAATGATGTTTCATAGGGAAAAGAATGTATTAGTTATCGCAACTAAGTTCAGCACAGCAGCAAATCTAGTTAAAAAAGTAAAAGCAATAATCAAAAATTTACCAACATGGCTGCGTATATCAGATGTGGATATAGATAATAGAACTAGCTTTGTTCTTTCGAATGGGTCTCAGATCAAGGCTTCTTCAACATCCGGAGATGCCGGCCGTTCTGAAGCCTTGTCGCTTTTGGTTATTGATGAGGCTGCACACGTTGAGGGTCTTGATGATCTCTGGATGGGTCTTTATCCGACGCTCTCAACAGGTGGTAGATGTATTGCATTATCTACTCCAAATGGTGTGGGAAATTGGTTTCATAAGATATACTCAGAGGCTGATTCAGGAACGAATGATTTTCATCCAACAATTTTACCATGGCTTGTGCACCCAGATAGAGACCAAGCTTGGTTTGAGAAAGAAACTAGAAATATGTCTCGCAGAGAAATTGCACAAGAGCTAGAATGTAATTTCAACATGTCAGGCGAAACAGTATTTGCTGCTGAAGACTTAGAAGTTTATATAAATATGTGCAAGGAGCCAAAATATAAAACTGGATTTGATAGAAATTTGTGGATCTGGGAACAACAAGCCGAAGGTCAAGATTATTTTATATCTGCTGATGTCGCTCGTGGCGACGGAAAAGACTATTCAACCGCGCTAGTGTTTAAGACTAGTACAATGGAAGTGGTCGCAGAATATAAAGGAAAATGTACACCTGACGTTTTTTCTAAAATTTTACATGATATTGGTTTAGAATATGGTAACGCTTTGTTGGTTGTAGAAAACAATACAGTTGGCTTTGCGGTGTTAGATAAATTAAGAGAAAGGCAATATCCCAATCTTTACTTCTCAATAAAGTCAACTCACGAGTTTGTAGAAGAATATCAAGCGCAAAATATGAGTAATGCTGTGGCTGGATTTTCTATGACATCTAAGACTCGTCCTTTGATAGTCGCAAAGATGGAAGAATTCATAAGAAACAACCTAATTAACATATACTCTACGCGTCTTTTGGCCGAAATGAAAACCTTTGTCTGGAATAACGGTAGAGCAGAGGCAATGAGATCATATAATGATGATCTTATAATGGCTTGCGCAGTTGGTTGTTGGATAAGGGACACAGCTTTAGCAAATAGTCATAGGGACCTAGAATACAATAAAGCGTTTTTAGGGGCAATAACAAAAACAAGTAGCGAGCTAGATACTAGGATAAATGGTATGATAGGTGTCAAAAACTTAAAACTTAATGATGCTGCAAAAAAACATAGTAAAACAATTGAGCAGTTTCCATGGCTGTTTAAAGGATAAAAAATGGCAAACAAAAGAAAGACCAACAAGAATAATACAAGAAACCCACAAAGTTTATTGTTTAGGAGACTGACGAGACTCCTATCTGGTCCATTAACAAACTATAGAACCCAAACAAACCATAGACTGAGAAGAATTGATCTGGATAAATATGCTTCTAGGTTTACATCAGCTAGCGGCAAAGACTTTAAGAAGACAGCATACAATCCATATGACAGTCTCCAAGCCCAAGCTATGGCTAGTCAGGCTAGGACAGAAAGGTATGTTGACTTTGACCAAATGGAATACACACCAGAAATAGCTTCCGCTTTGGATATTTACGCAGATGAAATGACCACTCACAGTGATTTGCAAAGTGTTCTTGACATTAAGTGTGATAACGAAGAAATAAAACTACTATTACACTCTCTGTATTATGACATCATGAACATTGAATATAATCTTTTTACTTGGTGCCGCGCTATGTGTAAGTATGGTGATTTTTTTCTGTATCTTGACCTAGATCAAAATATGGGAATAACAAGTGTCATTGGTCTTCCAACCGCCGAAGTTGAAAGATTAGAAGGCGAAGACAAAAAGAATCCTAATTATATACAATATCAATGGAATACAGCTGGGTTAACTTTTGAAAATTGGCAAATTGGCCACTTTCGTATTCTTGGAAATGACAAATATAATCCATATGGCACATCGGTCCTAGAACCAGCGCGCCGAATCTGGCGCCAGCTGACTCTGCTAGAAGATGCAATGATGGCATATAGAATTGTCAGATCACCTGACCGCCGCGTGTTTTATATTGATGTTGGTACTATTCCTCCACAGGATATAGAGCAGTACATGCAAAAAGCAATGACTCAAATGAAAAGGAATCAGGTTGTAGATGCAGATACCGGCCGCGTAGATCTTCGATACAATCCATTATCCGTTGAAGAGGACTACTTCATTCCTGTTCGGGGAGGTACTAGTGGCACAAAAATAGAAGCTCTAGGTGGTGGCAAGTACACCGGAGACATAGATGACGTCAAATACCTAAGAGACAAATTATTTTCGGCATTGAAGATACCATCAGCTTATCTTTCATCAGACTCAGAAAAGGCAGCTGAAGACAAAACAACGTTAGCACAAAAAGATATTCGTTTTGCAAGAACAGTTCAGCGTTTACAGAGATCGATAGTAACCGAGCTGGAAAAAGTTGGCATTATCCACCTTTATACGCTTGGCTACAAAGATGAAGATCTTGTTAGTTTTAAACTTAAATTAAACAATCCTTCAAAAATTTCAGAGATGCAAGAACTCGAACATTGGAAAACAAAATTCGATATAGTATCATCAGCGACAGAAGGCTTCTTTTCTAAACAGTGGCTTGCAAAGACGTTGTTTGGTATGTCTGACGATGAGTTTGTTCGTAATAGACGCGAAATGTTCTATGACCGCAGGTTTGAAGCCGCTTTGGAAACCGCCGCAGAAGCTGAGCAGGCTGCAGCTACTGCTCCCGGAGGTGAACTGGGAGGGGACACTGGTGATGCTGGCGGTACCGGTGCTGCCGGACTTGAAGCTGAGCTTGGAGCCGGCCCCGATCCTGGCGGTGCAGACGCCGGCTTAGGTGACTTACCAGATCTTGGAGGAGGAGGCGCAGAGCCTCCACCCGCAGAAGCAGCCCCTCCAGCCGGCGGCGGGGGACCTGAAGAGGGTGATTTACTAGCGGCACCTCCTGGGCGTAGAAATGACGGTAGTCGTCAAATGAAAAGAGAGGGTGGGAAAGTAAAGACTACTACTCCAAAGTCTCATGGGTGGTATGAGCCAAGAATAAACTCAGCCGCCGGCGACAGGAGAGAGTCTGCAGGCATGGGCAAAAACATGAACAGAGCAGCATCTCCTGAATTTGGCACAAACAGAAAAACATTTTCGGGTTACTCTGAGCTGTCTAGCTTAGTAAGGGGCTCTGGTGTTTATGAGAGTCTACTAACTACTTACTCTAAGGAGGAAGAAGAAAAGATCATCAAAAACCAAGAAGAGTTAAAAGTTTTGTTTGAGAATTTAAATAATAAATTGAGGGACGAAAAGGATGAGACTGAAGCATAACAAAAAAAGAAACACAGCATTTGTCTATGAAGCACTCGTTAGGGAACTAACAAAGTCAATTGTTAAAAACAATAAGAATAAGCAGATGAAAATTGTTTCTATTATGAAAGAACACTTTGCAAAAGGAACAGAACTCAATAAAGAATTAGATCTTTATAAGAGTGTTTACGAGACAACTGACATTGAAAGAAATATTGCAGAAAAAATAGTTGTTGAAGCAAAGCAAAAGTACTCGGGCCTAAATAAAAAGGCAGTTTTTCAAGAGCAATCAGCGCTTATTAATAAAATAAATAAAACACTCTCTAAAGAAATATTTAGCAACTTTGTTCCAAACTATAAGAGTCTCGCAACTGTGTATTCTATTTTTCAAGATGCACTTCCAGTTAAAGACAGGGTGCTGCTAGAGGAAAGCATTCTAGAACACATGTCTTCTTCTATAGAAAATGTTCAGGAAAGTAAGCAACCGATCGATAACATCGTTTACAATACTTTTGTAAGTAAATTTAACGATGAGTATTCCACAGTACTTAATGAAAACCAAAAGTCTTTACTAAGTAAGTATATTTCTTCTTTCTCGGATAATGGCCTAGAGTTTAAATATTATTTAAATGAGGAGTTGGGCCAATTAAAAGAAAAGTTAAAAAATTCTAAAAACATAAAAATTATTAGTGAAGACGAATCTTTAAAAGAGAAGATAGATAGTGTATACTCTATCTTAGACTCCTATAAAGAAAAAGAAGTGGACCCGGTTCTAATAGAGACTATGCTAAAGACACAAGATTTAATAGATGAGATAGAGAAAGATGACGATATCAGTTGACATTATAAAAGATCCAGTAATTTCTTTAAAGGCCAGAAGAACACTAGACGGGAATGTTATGATATTTGACCACGAGGATATAGACATTTTCCTCTCAGTCGAAGGAAAAAAATGCTTAACCTTCCCAAAAGGTCCGATGAACGATAAGGCCTACCAAGCCCAAGATAGGATTTTTGAGTACTTAGCTAAAAGAGGCATAGTTGAAAAGTCCTCAGTGCGCGGCGGTAATATTCATGGATCACTCGAAGCTAGGATACTAGAATCTAAAGTGCCTGGCGTTGATGGTCTTCAAGCTTGTTTGTACGCTATTAATGAATATTTAGAGAAAGAAAGACCATTTTTTAAAACGTCTTCTGACTTTGAAGATGATAGGCTCGACTATCTTCTTAATCCTGCTCCGGAGGACTCAACAGAACTTGGTGATGTCCCACAAGAACCACGAAAAGGCTCACTGCACCCGGGCATACGCCCATATGGCTTTACATATAACTACTCCCTTGTTAGAGAATTTCAGAAAGAGGATAAATGAGTCTTATATATTTTCTACTGGCTTCTGCTGGTATGACCCAAATCTTAGTTTATGGCAAGATATTTGATAAAATTCGCCCCACTCAAGGCTGGATGGGGCAACTTTTATCTTGCTCTATGTGTACTGGCTTTTGGGTTGGTTTATTTTTGTGGATAACTAACAGTTTAACGACACTATTTACTTTTGACTATTCTATAGTCACAGGATTATTTCTTGGTTGTATTGGGTCACTTGCAAGTTACCTGATCGATGCAGTATTTGATGACCATGGTATTAAATTAGATCATGGGTAAAAGGAGCAATAATGAACAATTTTAACAACATAAGATGGTATCTTCGCCCGGTCGCAAATTGTTGTAAGGGTTCGTAGCTGACGCGGGTGACCCCCGCGGTGACAGGAGAGAAAAGACATATGAAACTAATAATGGAAACTTGGAGATCTTTTGTAAAAGAGCAATACGAAAGCGATCCTGCAGTGGGTCCAAATTTTGATATTAAAACAGGGGAACCCTTAACTGAAAAAGGAATGGAGATCTGCGCCGCAAGTAAAGATTGTTGGCACAAGCATCTTTTTGAAAAAATTTATAGGCAATCATCTTCTCCTTCGGAATACCAAAACTTAGTTGATATAGCTAAAGCAGCCGCCGAAAAAGATGGCTGGTATGCCGATGGTGCCGGTCCATGGGATTATGAATGGAAAGATGGAAAAAAAATGGGACGCAAAATGGAACCTGACGCCCCAATAGAAAAAGCGGAAAAAGTCGACCCAGATGATAATAATGATGGTGAAGTTAGCCCAAAGGCGTTGAGAAGAATTGCAGACAAAGTAGATCAGAACGTTGGGTCACCACCTTCGGCACCTGCATCAGATGATAAAACTGAAAAGCTTGCTCGTTTATCTCAGATAAGTAAGGACTTAAAATCTGGAAAAATAGATGATCTACAAGCGCTTGCTCAAATTCGCGCCCTAAAAGGTAAAAGTTAAGAGGTATTTTTGATGTCGGGACAAAAACTTATAAGAGAATATTACGAGCTGTGTGAGGGTGGAATATGCCAAGATCTTCTAACTGAAGCTGAAAAAAAATTTGTTGCGGAAGGTGGCACGATATTATCGGGCTTGATGCAGGAAGCTGAGGTTGAGAATGGTAATGGTCGTAAATACCCATTAAAAGTCTTAGTGAGAGAAGTAGAAAACTACAAAAGATTAGTACAAGCCAATCGTGCATTAGGAGAATTGGATCATCCTGATTCTCCAATTATCAATTTGAATAACGCCTCACATCTTGTTACTGATATTTGGATGGACGGTCCAAAATGTTTTGGTAAAATCAAGGTGCTTCCAACTCCGTCAGGAGAGATCCTGTCCGCGTTATGCAAAGCAGGTGTTCAGCTCGGGATCTCTTCCAGGGGTTTGGGATCCCTAGAAAAGAAAGGAAGTGTAAATATGGTTCAAGACGATTTTCAGCTTATCTGTTTCGACATGGTTTCTGATCCCTCTACCCCAAATGCTTTTATGCACCTTAAAGAGTCAAAAGAAGTGCCAAATATATTTAATAAGGGCGATAAAATTAACCGCGCTTTAAATGACATATTATACAAGTTCGAGGAATAAATGAAGAGATCAGAATTAAAAGCCCTTATTAAGGAATGTGTAAAAGAAACTCTCTTTGAAGAAGGTGTCTTGTCGAGTCTTGTAGCTGAAGTGGCATATGGAATTACAAAAGCTCAAGGTTTAATGGTTGAATCGAACCCACCGGCCACTCAAGCTAAAAAATTTCAAGAAGAAAGTAAACAAGAGATAGATGAAGAGAGAAGAAAAAGACTTCTTGAAACCAAGAGAAAAATGTTA
>MDSZ01219509.1_pt1 | contig 12199 bp, 13 predicted proteins | sample 811201 | NCBI WGS metagenome assembly MDSZ01 (sample SAMN05326647, study PRJNA326480) | marine metagenome | isolation source: seawater | place: Indian Ocean: North | collected 2010
TGTTTTTTAAAAAAAAAATTAGGTCAATTGTGTAAATGTTTTTCTTTTCGTCCATTTCTATAATCTTAATTTTTCTGCATCTAACAAATTTCTTTACTTTTGAAAATCTATAAAAGTATTCACTGCTATTATGCTTTAAAGGATTTTTGTAAGTTACAACCCACCATACTTCATGCAGGTTTAACTTAAGTATTGCATATTTACTGATAAATTTATGCCCGTCGTGTGGAGGGTCAAATGTACCACCCAAGATACCAATAGAATATTTTTTTGATGTATTCAAGTTAAGGTCTGATTTGTCCTTTCCCCCTAACTTTATATTTAAAGCTAGTTAATTGGGCAACTCCAACTGGTCCTCTTGCATGAACTTTTGATGTAGAAATTCCAATTTCAGCACCCATTCCAAATTCCCCACCATCTGCAAACTGTGTTGAAGTGTTATGCATGACAATCCCACTATCAATATTATCTAGGAAAAACTCTGCAGTTTTTTTGTCCTCTGAAATTATTGCATCTGTATGTCCTGAACCATATTTATTAATATGTTCCACAGCTTCTTGTACACCTTTATTAATCGTTTTAATCGAAACAATTTTATCTAGATATTCTGTTTTCCAATCTGATTCATTGGCTTCAATTATAGAGGAGGATAGCTCTTTAATTTTTTTATCTGCTCTTATTTCACAACCCAATTTTTTTAAGCTGTTAATAAGTTTTGGAAGATGAGAATCAATTATTTCGGCATCGCACAAAATTGTTTCTGTTGCACCGCAAATACCAGGTCTTCGCATTTTGGCATTTACTGACACTTTCTCACATATCTCTGGATCCGATGATTTGTGAATATAAGTATGACAAATTCCGTCAAGATGTTTAATAACATGTACTCTACTCTCTTTACTTACCCTCTCAATTAATGACTTACCTCCCCTTGGAATTATTACATCAACATACTTATCCATCTTTAAAAGAAAACCTACTGCTGATCTATCAGTTGTTGGAATATTTTGAAGAGCACCTTCCGGTAAACCATACTTTCTCATTGATTGATTAATAACTTCCACAATCTTTGTTGAAGAGTTAAAGCTCTCACTTCCTCCTCTTAAAATTAAGGTGTTTCCAGATTTTAAACATAGACCAGCTGCATCAGCTGCTACATTGGGCCTCGATTCGTATATAACACCTATAACTCCTAGAGGAATAGAAATCTTTTGAATTTTAAGTCCATTAGGCCTTTCCCATTCATCCAAAACTTTCCCAACTGGATCTTCTAGTTTAGCAATTTCAACTAAGCCATTACATACATTATCTATTCTATTAGAATCAAGCATTAATCTATCTAAAAGCGCAGAATTAAGTCTTTTTTTATTTTTATCAACATCCATCTCATTACTTTGAATTATCAAACTCTTATTTTTTTTTATATTATCTGCAGCATCTAATAAAATATCATTTTTCTCCATTGTTGATAACAATGACACTTTTAATGAAGCGAGTTTGGCTTTCTCTCCAATCCTTAGAACATCTTTTTCAATTTTTTTATTGTTAATCATTTAAAATTAAATAGTCTCTGTGAATTATTTCTTCTCTTCCATCATATCCTAAAGTTTTTTTAATTTCAGAAGATCTTAATCCCTTAATCATATCTATTTCTTTAGAATCGTAATAACTTACTCCTTTGCCAATACCTTTTCCATTAGCATTTTTTACATTAATTATATCACCTTTGGAAAATTTTCCAGAGATTTTTTGAACTCCACTTGGTAATATACTTGCACCCTTATTGATTGCTTTAACTGCTCCTTCATCTAAATAAATACCTCCTGTTATATTTATTGTGCCAGCCAACCACTTTTTAAAACCATTTCCACGAAATATATTTGAATGGAATTTTGTCCCTTTTTCTTTTTTTAAAAAGCTCCTAATAGGATTCTTTTTATCACCTTTACAAATTACAGTAGAACATCCTGAGCTTGAAGCAATTTGAGCAGCTTCAATTTTTGTTAACATCCCACCTGATCCATATGGATTTGTATCACTACTTGCCATTCTAAATATTTTTTCGTTAATTTCTTTTACTTCTTTAATTAATTCAACCTTTTTTATCTTTTTAGGGTTACTTGTAAATAAACCGTCAACATCACTTAATAAAATTAAATAATCTGCATTTACAATCTGAGCAACTCTTGCAGCCAACCTGTCATTGTCTCCAAATTTCAATTCATCGGTTGCGACAGAATCGTTTTCATTAATTATTGGAATTGTTTTTTTTTTTAATAACCCAGAAATTGTTTCTCGTGAATTAAGACTATTTTTTCTATCTTCTGTGTCTGTGTAGGTAATCAAAATTTGCGCAACTTTGAGTTTTTTTTTTTCGAATATTTTCTTAAAATTATTCATTAGTATAACTTGACCACATGCAGCACAAACTTGCTTTTCATGAATCCTTAGGTTTTTTCTTTCAATTTTTAAATATTTTTGACCTAAAGAAACAGCCCCTGACGCTACAATTATTATTTCAATTTTTTTTTTATTTAAAAAAATTATGTCATCTACCAATGATTCGAGCCATTTCGTGTTGAATTTATCTTTTGAAATCAAAAGAGATGATCCAATTTTTATTACTATTATTTTTGATTTTTCTATAGTTTTCATTTCAATTTAACAGATTCTAACAAAAGGAATTTTAATTCATCCAATCCATAATTAGAATGGCTAGATATTGGCAAAATTTGAGATTGAGTCAATTTCTTTAGTAATTCAACAATTTCATTAATTTTTCGAGGTTTTATCAAATCACACTTGCTTAGCAAAATTATCTCATTTTTATTCTTATCTATTTGATTATATGCTTCAAGTTCTTTTCTTATTACTCTATAATCAGAAATTAACTCATCGATATTCCTGGATGCATCACATAAATGCAGAATCATCTTACATCTTTCAATGTGTGCAAGAAATTTCAAGCCAAGTCCTACACCTTTAGAGGCACCTTTTATTAAACCAGGTAAATCAGCTATTATAACATCAACATCGTCTTTTCTTAGCAGACCTAACTGAGGTTTAAGAGTAGTAAAAGGATAATTACCAACCTTCGGGTTTGCATTTGATAGCTGTTTCAGTAGTGTTGACTTGCCTGCATTTGGAAGTCCTACTAAGCCTATATCAGCAAAGAGTTTTAATCTTAACCAAACCCATGAGTCTTTACCTTTAGTGCCTTGATCTGACTTTCGAGGTGCTTGGTTAGTTGAAGACTTAAACCTTGTGTTTCCTCTGCCACCAATTCCTCCCTCAAGAAAAACGAATAATTCAGATTCTAAAGAAAAATCTTTAATTACTGATTTTTTGTCTTCTGACAAAATGACAGTGCCAACTGGCACTTCAATAATTATACTCTTGCCATCAGCTCCTGTTTTGTTTTTTCCCGCACCGTCTTTGCCTCTTGAAGCTTTAAAGTGTTGTCTATAACGAAAATCAATTAGAGTGTTTAAGTTTGAAACAGCTTTAAAAATTATACTACCTCCAGCACCTCCATCTCCTCCATCTGGACCACCGAATTCAACATACTTTTCTCTTCTAAAGCTTACACATCCTGAGCCTCCATCACCTGCCTTTAGGAAGATTTTGGCCTCATCAAGAAATTTCATTTCAATTGAAAGATTTTATTTTTTAATATCTACATTAACAAAAGCTTTACTCTTGGCTTTTTTTTCAAAGGATACAACACCTTCTTTTAGTGCAAAAATAGTATGATCCTTTCCTAAAGATACGTTTTTACCTGGATGAAACTTTGTTCCTCTTTGTCTTACAATAATATTTCCCGGTAAAACACTTTCTCCACCAAACTTTTTCAAACCAAGTCTTCTACCAGCACTGTCCCTACCATTTCTAGTACTTCCTCCAGCTTTCTTATGTGCCATTTGGTTCTCCTTTCGAAAGTTTGTTGTCCTCAGATTTTGTTTTTACAGAAGGTTTTTTAGGACTTTGCTCATCCTGTATTTTAATTTCTTCTATTTTTATGAGGGTAAGATCTTGCCTGTGACCAATCTTTCTCCGATAATTGTGTCTTCTTTTTTTCTTGAAAACAATTATCTTTTTATCTCTTATTTGATCAATGACTTTAGCGCTTACAGTTACTCCCTTAACTGTAGGCGATCCAATTAATGTTTCACCTTTTTGATTTTTAAAGAAAATAATTTCTTCAAATTTTAGAACATCATGCTTTTTCAAACCTTTGATAAAGGGAATCTTCAAAAATTCTCCAATATTAGCTTTATATTGTTTTCCTCTATTTTGAAAAATTACTGTCATAGGTCTATTTAATTGATGATTAATTGTTATACATTTTACTTTACTTATATCAAGAAAATTATTTTATTCTTTAATTTTAAATATTTTTATTTTCCTCTTGATCATTATTATGTTATCTAATTTCTTAAAATGTATTAAGAATGTCAGATATAGTAATTACATCAGCGAAAAGATTGCCTATTGGAAAGTTCTTGGGAAGCCTATCAAATTTTTCTGCACCGGAGCTTGGAAGCACTATAATTAATTCCTTAGTTTCAGATTCAGGGATTTCAAAAGAATTGGTGGATGAAGTTATAATGGGGCAAGTATTGACTGGTGGCTCAGGTCAAAATCCTGCAAGACAAGCTTCTATGTTATCAAATTTACCTGAAAAAACGAGTGCCTTAACGGTCAATCAGGTATGTGGTTCAGGTCTTAGGTCTGTAGCAATCGCTTATCAATCAATTTTATCTGGACAAAGTGAAATCATCATAGCTGGAGGACAAGAGAGTATGACAAATGCTCATCATACCATTAATATTAGAAATGGGATTAAAATGGGTGATGGTAAAATCAAAGACAGTATGATCATTGATGGATTGTGGTGCGCAATGAATAATTATCACATGGGTACTACAGCTGAAAACATTGCTCAAAAATTTGAAATATCAAAAAAAGAACAAGATGAATTTGCAACAGAATCTCAAAATAAGGCAGAGAAAGCTCAAAATAATAATTATTTTAAATCAGAACTTTGTCCGATAACTGTAAAAAATAAAAAAGAAGAGTCTCTTTTTGAACATGATGAATTTCCAAGACATGGAACAACCTTTGAAAAAATAAATGCTCTAAAACCTGTTTTTGATAAAGAAGGTACTGTTTCTGCTGGAAATGCATCTGGATTAAATGATGGCGCTGCTGCCGTTTTAGTAATGAAGAAGGATAAAGCACTTGAACTTGGATTAACACCTCTTGTTAAAGTAACATCATTTGCAACTGTTGGAGTCGATCCTTCAATTATGGGCATTGGACCTGTACCTGCTGTTAAAAAAGCACTTGAATTTGCTCAATGGAAAATTGAAGATATTGATTTAATTGAAGCGAACGAAGCGTTTGCTGCACAGTCTTTAGCAGTTTCTAAAGAATTGCAGTGGGATATGAAGAAAGTCAACGTAAATGGAGGTGCAATTGCACTTGGACATCCCATCGGGGCAAGTGGTACAAGAATATTGGTGACATTAATTCATGAAATGTTAAGGCAAAACAAAAAAAAAGGCATAGCAACACTCTGCATTGGTGGTGGTCAAGGTATTGCAATGTGTATAGAGAGGTAAGGATGAATAAATTTGCAATTGTTACCGGAGGAACAAGAGGGATTGGTGCTTCTATTTCTAAAAAACTAAAATCTTCAAATATCAACGTAATTGCTAATTATGCTAGCAACGACGACGCGGCGAAGGCTTTTTCTGAAGAATGTGGAATAGAAGTTATGAAATGGGATGTCAGTAATTTTGAAGAATGCAAAAGATCTGTTGAAATTATTTATCAAAAAAATCAGAATATCGATATACTCGTGAACAATGCTGGTATCACCCGAGATGCACCACTTCATAAAATGGCTCTTGAAGATTGGCAGAAAGTTATTGGTGTTAATCTAAATTCTGTTTTTAATATGACATCACTCGTCATAAATAAAATGAGAGAAAATAAATTTGGGAGAATAATTCATATTTCATCTGTTAATGGACAGAAGGGACAGTTTGGCCAAACAAATTATGCATCTACCAAGTCTGCTTTAATTGGATTTTCAAAATCACTAGCACTTGAAAGCGCAATTAAAGGAATTACATCCAATGTAATTTGTCCAGGTTATATAAATACAGAAATGGTTGCTGCTATTAGAGAAGATATTCTAAAAAATATAATTGATTCCATCCCGAACAAAAGATTAGGAGAAGCAGACGAAGTTGCTGAAATGGTTAACTACTTGGTTTCAGATAAAGCAAGTTATGTAAACGGTTCAACTTTATCAATAAATGGAGGGTTGTGGATGGACTAAAAGTTGTCTTTCATTATTCTCATTCTTTTAAAATTTTCTAAATCTGTTCCATTAGTAAATCCTATTAATTCAAGATAATTTTTATTGTCGAAATTTAAAAAGGGGTTAAACATCTTCTCCTCTCCTAAGTTTGAAGGTACTGTTGATCCTAAGTTGTTTAGTTTTTCTTCAATTTTAATAATTTTCTCTTTTAAAAATTTGTCAGAAGGGTTTATGTAAGAAGCAAATTTTGCGTTTGATAAAGTATATTCATGACCACAATATATTAGAGTATCATCTGGCAAAGCTCTAATTTTTAATAATGACTTTAACATTTGTTCGTATGAACCCTCAAAAATTCTTCCACAACCCAGAGAAAAAAGAGTATCTCCACAAAATAAAGAACTATCTTCTTTAAAATAATATGCAATATGTCCTATTGTGTGACCAGAAGTCTCAATTACTTCAAATTCTGAGTTGCCTAATTTAAAGATTTCATTTTCTTTTAATGAAATGTCTATTCCTGGAATTCTGTCTCTATCTAAATATCCTCCTATAATTTTACAATTATATTTATTTTTAAGTTCATTGTTTCCTCCAACATGATCATGATGATGGTGAGTATTCATAATAAATTCTAAAGAAAGATCATGACTATTAAGTGTACTTATTATTTCGCTTGAAACTGCAGGATCAACACAGGCAGTTATATTTGTTTCTTTATCAACAACGAGATAAGAATAATTATCTGATAATGTAGATATTTGGATAATTTCAATCATGCAAATTAATATAATCTTATTTTTTTGATACACAAAATAAAACTTGATAAGCAAAAAGATTTGAAAATATATTATTTCTTAATTCTATTCCTTGCTCATTTAAACAAATGAATTTTTCAACTTCAATTCCATTAGAATAACAATAATTTTTAAAATCTTTACATGAACACAAATGAATATTTGGCGTGTCAAACCAATCATAATGAAGAATATTATTTCTAGGCATCAGACCTGTAAATAAAAAATCTCTTCTTATTTTCCAATAGCCAAAATTAGGGAATGAGATTATAGCTCTTCTTCCAATTCTAATTAAATTTTTTATAACTGCATTTGGGAAAATCATTGCTTGAATTGTTTGGCTCAATATAACAGTAGAAAAGGCATTGCTTGGATAATCATCTAAATCATAATTAGCATCCCCCTGAATAACTGATAAACCTTTTTTAACACACTCGTTTACACCTGATTGACTTATTTCTATTCCTCTGCATTCTGCTTCTTTTTTCTCTGATAAATATGACAAAAGATTTCCGTCACCGCAGCCAACATCTAGTATTTTTTCATTATTTAAAATTAACTTGGAAATTACAAATAAATCGTTTCTTAAATTTTTTTTCATATTCCTAAATTAGACATTTGTCCTTCAATAAATCCTTTTAGCGTGGAATGAAATTCCGGTTCATCTAGTAAAAATGCATCGTGACCCTTGTCAGTTTTTATTTCAACAAAACTTACCATCGAATTTGAAATATTTAAAGATTTGATAATAGTTTTTGTTTCGGATGTAGGGAATAACCAGTCAGAAGTAAAAGAAAAAAAACAAAACTTTACATTTGTATTTTTAAAAACTTTTGGCAGACCTCCTTTTTTTACTGATAAATCGAAATAATCCATTGCTTTTGTAATATAAAGATAACTATTCGCATCAAATCTCTCAACAAAAGCGCTTCCTTGATACTTAAGATAGCTTTCAATCTGAAAGTCAGTATCAAATCGAAAAGAAAAAAAATCACTATTTTGAAGGTTTCTTCCAAACTTTCTTTGCAATGCTGTTTCAGATAGATAAGTTATATGAGCAATCATTCTTGCTACTGATAGACCGCCTTTTGGACTTATCTTTTTTTTATAGTAATTTCCTTTACTCCAGTTTGGATCGGCCATGATAGCCTGTCTACCTATTTCATGAAAAGCTATGTTTTGAGCAGAATGTCTGTAAGAAGTGGCGATTGGAATAGCTGCATTAATTTTATTACTAAACTTAGTTGCCCACTCCAAAGTTTGCATTCCTCCCATTGATCCGCCTATAACTGCAAATAGCTTTTTTATGCCTAACGCTGAAACTAGCTTCTCTTGAACTTTAACCATATCACTAATTGTAATAACAGGAAATTTTAATCCATATTGATGTTTAGTTTTTGGGTTAATAGACGAAGGTCCTGTACTTCCCATACAACCTCCAAGCACGTTACTACAAATTACATAAAATAAATCTGTATCAATTACTTTCCCAGGTCCAATTAAGATATTCCACCATCCCTTTTTTTTAGTAACTGGATTTGTTCCTGAACAAAATTGGTCACCAGACAAAGCATGACAAACTAGAATTGCATTTGATTTGTCTTTATTAAGTCTTCCATAAGTTTTGAAAGCAACCTCACATGAATCAATTAATTTTCCTGAATCTAGTTTAATTGACTCTCTAAGAATTAACTTTTGTTTTTCTAATGATGGTCTCATCTATTTTTTTTAAATTAATTTGACTTAAAACGCATCATAACTATGTTGTTTAAGTAGTCAAAATAATTTTATTTGAAGTTATAAATTTATGAAAAAATTTAATTTTGAAGACCTTATAAAACCATCGGCAAAAGAAATACAGAAATATATACCTGGTAAATCTAACCTAAACGGTGATAAAAATGTAATAAAATTATCATCTAATGAATCACCGTTTAAATTACCAAAAAATGTATACAAAAAAGCCAAAGATCTTATTTCTCTTTCAAACGAATACCCTGATGGAGATTCTCACATTTTAAAAAAAGAAATTGCAAGAACTTTTAATTTAAAGCATAAAAATATCATTTGTGGGAATGGATCAGACGATATCTTATCAATTATTGCACAAACATTTTCAACGGAAAATGATGAAGTTATTTGCAGTGAATATGGATTTACCTACTATCCAATTATTGCAAAAGCAGCGGGATGCAAAGTAATTATTTCCAAATCTGAAAAATTGGGTGTTTCTTGTAGTAATATAATCAAAAGCATATCTAACAAAACTAAAATTATTTTTATCGCAAATCCAAACAATCCTACAGGCACAATTATATTTAAAGATGAACTTTGTGACTTTCTTACTAAGGTTCCAGAAAATATAATTGTTGTTCTCGACGGAGCATATTCAGAGTTTATCACTAACAGAAAATATACCGATGGAATTAATTTAATAAATAAATTCAAAAATTTAATTATTACCAGAACATTCTCTAAAGTTTTCGCATTAGCTGGATTACGCCTAGGTTGGGGATATGCAAATCAAAAAATAATTGAACTTCTTGAAAGAGTGAGAGGCCCCTTTAACGTAAATTCTATAGCTCAGAGTGTTGGAACCTTAGTTTTAAGAGAAAAAAAATTTTTGGAAAGATCAATTAAACACAATAATAAATGGAGAAATATATTACCGAAAAAAATTAAGTCGCTAGGCTTGGAAGCTCATGAAACATTTGCTAATTTTGTTTTAGTAAAAGTCGAAAAAAAAAAATTTTCAAAAAAAAGAATTCTGTTTCATTTAACTAAAAAAAAGATAATTGTTAGAAATCTAGATAATTATGGATTGCATGAATTCTTTAGAGTATCTATCGGGTCATCAAAAAATTTAAAAAAATTCTTAACAGAGCTCAAACATGCAATTGATCAGGAAAAATGTTTAAAGAAATAACAATAATTGGCCCAGGATTAATTGGAGCCTCACTAGGTCTAGCAATTAAATCAAAAAGATTATGTAAGAAAATTATTGGCATTGATATATCTAAAAGAAATCTTGATGATGCGCAATCTATAAAAGCTGTAGATGATATTAGAAAAAATATTGATGAAAGAATCCAGAATAGTGAAATCATTTTTGTCTGCACCCCTGTTAGAAGTATAAATGGAATAATCCAAAGAATTTCAAAATATTCAAAAAAGGATCAAATAGTAACTGATGTCGGCTCAGTAAAGAATATATTTGAAAAAAACATATTAAGTCTTAACAATAAAAAGTTTAAGTTAGTTCCAGGGCATCCAATAGCTGGAACTGAACATTCAGGGGCAATTAATGCCTTCTCATTAATCTTTAAAAAAAAATGGTGTATTTTAACACCAATTAATAAAAGAGATAAATCGGTTCATACAGTTTCAAATATATGGAAAAAAATAGGGATGCATGTTGCTTTCATGGAAAGAAAAGAGCATGACAAAATTATGTCAATAACTTCACATTTACCTCATTTAATTGCATTTTCAATTGTTGGAACAGCATTTAATCTAGATATAAAAAAAAAAAATGAACTTATTAATTTTTCTGCAGGAGGATTTAAAGATTTCACACGTATTGGCTCATCTGATCCAAAAATGTGGACTGATATATTTATTGAAAATAAACATTTTTTAATTGATACGCTTAACTTATTTTTGAAAGATATTAATGAACTCAAGAAATTTATTAAAACAAGTGATGATCTTAGTATTTTTAAATTATTGAAAAGAACAAAAGAGATAAGGAAAAGTATTCTTAAAAAAGAAATTTAAACATCTAATTATAATAATAATCCTCTAGTTTTTTTAACAACTTATTTTTGTCAATCTCATTCTTGATAATTGGAAAAATTTTTACATTTATAAGTCCACTTTTATTTAAAAATTTTTTATTTAACCAAAATCTACCAGAGTTAAGCTTTATGGGTAAAATCGGAATTCCCAAAAATTTATGAATAGCGAACACACCTGAACTTAATTTTGACCTCGAACCTGGTTTTAATCTTGTTCCTTCTGGAAAAATTATAAAAACTTTTTTTTTTTTATACATTAATTTTTTAATTGATTTTAAAATCACTTTTATTGAATCAAATGTTTTTTCTCTTTTTATGTATATAAAACCAAGTTTTTTGAAATACTGGGCAAAAATAGGAATTTTTCTCAATTCATCTTTAAGAATAAAAACACTGCCGGGAAAAAGTGATACAAAAAAGAAAGTTTCCCAAGCTGATTGATGATTACTAGCAACAAGAAAAACTCCTTTTCTTGGAATATTTTTAATTCCAGTTATTTTGTAATCAATACCTAAAACAAATCTTGCCAATTTAATGACACATGTTGTCCAAAAACTTGACAATGAAACTACAAACTTAGATCTGAAAAGTCTAACTGGAGAAAAAAAAATAAAAAAACAAATGGTTCCAATATAGAACAATAAATAAAAAAGAATACTTCTCAAAAAAATCATCAAATTGAAAAAACTGTATATATTACTTTAAAATATTCTAAAATTAATAACTTCAGATGAAAAATAAAATTCTTATTTAACCCTATTTCATAATTAGCTGTAAGAAGTTTAATTTTCTGTTTTTCCATGATTGAGTTAAAAATTATATAGCTTCTTGGTAAATGATAATATGAACTTACTAAAATGATATTCTCTATTTTTGAAAAATTTATTAACCATTTCTTTACCTCATAAGCATTTTCAATTGTGTTTGTAGCATTATTACCAAAAACAACACAACAATCCTTATCTGTTAACTGTTTATTGATTTCGTCTTTGATTCCTAGCTCTGATTCCTTAAAAACTCCTGAAATAAATAGATATGATCCATAATTATTTTTGAACAAATCTATACCTTTCTGTATTCTTCCTTTACCTCCAGTTAAAACTATAATGGCTGTTTTATCCTTTTCAAATATAGGTTCAAAAAGATAAAATTTTTTTGGGAACGTATTAAAAACTAATATTAACCACCAACTAAATGTGACTAAATTAATAAGAATAAAAAAAAATATGATTCTTTTAAAATGTATCAAAAAATCTTTTCTCAAAAAAATAAAA
>MDSZ01097619.1_pt1 | contig 12198 bp, 1 predicted proteins | sample 811201 | NCBI WGS metagenome assembly MDSZ01 (sample SAMN05326647, study PRJNA326480) | marine metagenome | isolation source: seawater | place: Indian Ocean: North | collected 2010
ACCATCATAACCTATAATACTTAAGATACCATGAGGAAAGTCTGTGTCAGCTGCATCTAGAAGACCCTTCTGTTTAGTCATCAAAGACTGCTGACGCAAGCCGTCAGTAGTAATATCTCCAGTCAGGACAACCTGACCGCTAACCGATACAGTATAGGTCACATCAAGTATAGTGCCATCACCAGTCTCCACCTTTTCTCCGGCAGAGATATTGTAAGCTGGGAATGGATCTGAGGTGGTCCCAATTTGTATAGTACCGCCTTCTGTCTCAAAAGTAATTGCCATCTTAAAACTCCTTAACCGCTTGGGTATCCAGTTATACTAAAATCAACTTCTGCTGTTGGCATACCTACGCCAGAACCAATAACTAATGGCGCTATTCCTGTTACAATGTTCGCCCCTGATATATACACATTTGCGTTACCTGAGTCCAGAATATTAGTAACATATAGCGAGCCAGTAGAAAAGACTTCCTCTCCTCCACTAACACCCCTTCTGTACATAACAAGACCAGCAGCTGTGTCTTCACCCAAAATTCCTGACGCAAATACTGACGAGCTGATCTGTAGTGGGGCAACACCAGCACGGTCAAATCTTGTTCTAATGCCACTTTGATCGTTATAGGCAAACAAACCGAGTTCTCCAGATTGGACGCCACTAGGTGGATCAGTTTGGATTGCTAAGTCTGCAGTGTGCGTTGCGCTAAGTTTGCTTGGGCCTTCGATTCTTATTGGTGCTATGCCGGAAGATGGACCAAAGTCTCCAGCTCCTAAGTAAAGCGATGCACCACTAGCGTAAGCCGCATTTGTGTTTCCGTCGATGATAATTTCTTGAACTCCAGAAGCATTCAGAATATCAACTTGAGCAATTTGCAGCCCCATGACTTTAATATTTTCTTCAACACCTACAAGTGAACCGCGAACGAACATGTCTGTCACTCCCGTCACGGGAAATGATGGTTCGAGATAAACATCCATAGATCCTGTATTTCCAGTAGGTCCTTTTACTACAAGATCAGTGTTAGATGAAACATCAGTGAGATCAGACTTCATATAAAGAGGGTTGCCTCTAGCGATTGGTCCTCGCATGTGCAAGTCAGATACTCCCGAAGCTGGCTCGGCAACTTTGATGTAATTGGTCATAACGCCGGTGTTATAGGCGATCACATCAGCCATATGTAGTGACATATCTTTAACTGCGCCACCAGAAGGATGTAAGGATAAAGTTGTCGTAGCGACAGAAAGTGGCGGACCAGATATAAACAAGGTTCCATTTACATCTTGTAAGTCTACGAATGAAAACTTTTTGATAGTCTTAGTTTCATAACCACCATAATTAACCACAAAGTCTCTAACTATCAATAGACCCTCATTAGATCCTAATTTTATTTTTCTGCACAGATATATATTTTGTGTTATAGAATCTATTACGTCTGCGGCGGAGATATACTGAGTAACCTCGTCATTAAAACCTAAACTGGAGTACTGGAATGTATCACCAAACGTTGCATCGAAGACTTTTTCTCTGTCGCTGGTTATTAAACTCCTAGACGAGGCATTAACAAACGTACCATATGCATCATTCTCTCCGGTATAAGAATCCATAAATGTGGCGCTGCCACCTGCGCTGATTTTGAACTGATATACCGTGTTAGAAATAGGTTCTGACACAACCAAATGACCATCAGAATAATCTATATCATAGCCGAACAATTTGGGATCATAGGAGCAAACATCTACTCCCGAAATATTAGCAGAGGTGTAGCCTCCACTGTAGACAGAATCTACGTAATCCCAGCTGCTAGTGTACTTAAATATATGCACGGCTCCGTCTGGCGAAGAAGCATTTATTCCAGATAAGCTATTGTTTGATACATAAGGATCAAGTATTGGTGATGAGATAAAGGCCAAGTCACCCTCAACTAAAATTTTTGCTCCAAATCCTACCTTGGTCGCCTCTGGAAGATTGTTTTGGTTGTTGATATATCCAACAATATCCGGCAACGCTACTCCCGATATTTCTTTAGATGCTGTTAGATAAGAATCTGACTCCGATCTCTTGTAAATGGAGGCGAAACCTGTGGATTGCTGGTCATAATAAATATCTTCACCGTCCCAAGCTAAAGAGTTAGCCATTATTTTGTGTATATAAGTATTTTTTGGTTCGGTAGCGATCCAACCTTCTGAACTAAAGACTGATGAAATTCTCCATCTAGTAATTGTATTGATTGACGCGGAAGCTCTAGCGCTAGGCTCTAAAGCACAAGCATTGATATCATTAAAAGTAATGAATACATTGTCAGCTGCAAGCTGCTCAATTATAAACACTACGTCGTAGAAATTTTCCTCTGCTATCAACAGTCTGGCTGCTACAGCTATTTTATTTTTATCTGATATTTTTATATCTTTAAAATATAATTTTAGAGACTCTGTTTCACCAAGAAAGCCTATTGATATAAGGTCATCCCTGAATTTAGAATAAGTTGTTTGAAGTTTAACCGAAGATGAATCTTGGGCGTCAAATATCTTTAGACACGCTAACGATGACAAGTAGCCGGTATTTGATCCGATAACTAGCAGCTCATCGTTATTGCCTATTGACTCTCTCGATAATTCATTTTCATAGAAGGTGTTGCTTTGAATACCTGTATATTGTTCAAGCGTACTACCGATCCGACTCAATCTTCTGACTCCATATTCAGAATCCGAATAATCTGCTATCTTATCTATAGAGATAGAGTTAGAGCTTGTAAAGTCTATCTCACTTTCAGCACTTCCAGATTTATCAAAAATGCTACTACTCGCAATAATAGCTTTCTGGTGATCAAAGTTTTGATCAAGGCTGTTGGCGGATGGTATTGCTGCACCAGATACGTAAAGCGTAGGTATTTGAAGAGAGTCTCCGGGTTCTAACACAGGTGGAGACATAGGGTCTACAAATGGAAGTCTATGGGGCTGCATTAAGAATAAAGTTGCAGCTGCTTCAGAAACCTGTTCTCCAATATGTAGTGTAGTGGTTAAGCTATCTGGAAGGTTCCCCCTCGTATATATATCCATACCACTGTTTAGTGGGACGCTATTAAGATTTAATCCTAACACGCCAGAGATAGGATCGGGAGAGCCCACAAACAGTGTTTCCGTATTCGTAGTTGCTTCTCTGCCTATATGTAAGATTACATCTCCGCTGGCAGCGTTAGTAGAGTCCATGTATAGATTACCCTGAATATCGGGTATCGAATTATACTTGCCAAGAGGTCTGGATATCCTCAAGCTCATATCTCCGCTAGCTGGGACAGACTGTCCCATCGCAAAGTTTAGCCTTGATTCTGCTATCTTATTACCTATATTAAGGCGCATACCCTTGTTTATTCCCGAAGCTCCCGCAAAAGATAGATCGGCATTTGAGAGGACAGGTTCTCCATATGGCGCAGGAGTAAACAAAGAAACACTTTTACAGTCTGTATCAAAAGAGTATGGAAGTGCTAAGCCCAAATATTGCTCTGTGTTATTGGCCCCCATTCTCAATGGCATTGCTCTTGCTACCGGAGAAATACCACTGGCATGTAAAGACATATTTCCCGTAGTTGGGAGCTGACCCTGTAGCATCAGGGTCTCAGCGCCAAAAGCTCCCGGAGTGGCAGTGATTGACAGACTCAAAAATTGAGGGTCTTGCATGTCAAAGGAATCGAATCTTTTGCTTATAGAATAACCAGACTCAACCGAAGGGCCACCAACAAATTTAATAGCCTGCATAGAATCACTACTTGTCCCATCGAGCACTTCTGGATTTTCATCAAAAAACGCCGGTGTTTTCGATTTACCTAATCTAATAAAAGAATTAGTTATAGGTTGAGCTTCTGTGTTATCTGCGAATGACCTGCATTGAAATCTTCTGACTGCGCCCTTGTCAACATCCTCATAAACAACTTCAACGTTTTTAATTCTGACAGAATTATCAAACCTATGTTTAGAAGTCCTCAGAAAATAAGGTGGTATAAAGCCATTTGGAATTTTATCTGTGCCAGCTCCTCTAGGCCATCTAATATAACCAGCGCCATCTGTAAGTTCACTAATTGTAGGATATCCGTCACCAACAGTTTGTGAGACTTTAGGGTCTTCATCAAATACCGCACTATGTGACAATAGACCCATAATGAGTGTTGACTCTACATTTATCGTTGAATCATAACTAGGCTTCATTTTGTCGTTAAATACAACCTCATATGTGCCGTCCGTATTTCCCTCGCCATCATTGTTTCTGATGGTTCTATTATCAGAAGAGTCTTTAATTAAGTTGTTGGTATTAAGAACATAATTAGCTTCCTGTCCCGTTAACGTAACCGTCCCAACCCATCTTTCTGTGTCTATATCGGGTCTAACAAACTCAACTTCTTTCTGTATATAGTGAGCATCCTGAAGCCCCTTTTGATACAAAACAAGTTTATCGGTCACGTTTTGCTGTCGGCCTTCTGGCGTAAGAATTGAATTAGGTCCAGCCTCAAAAGTGTCTCCAGATGTGTCGCCCTTTTGAACTATCGTATTTCTAGGATCATCCTTATAGAACGCTATACTGGGAAAGATTCTTCTTTCGTCATCAGTAATGCCATCCGATCCATCAACTACTCCAATCTGAGTTCTATTTCGGTCCACCTCTAAGGTAATGGAAACTGATTTTATTCTTCGTATGGAGTTATCAAAACCTGTAGAATTTTCTATATTGTAAAAAGCACAAAATCCACCATGGCTAGTAAACATATCATATACACTGACTGGGTAGTCTATACCAGCACTGTGAGGATACGCATAAAAGTTATTGATATTACGATAATTTTTGGCAGCAAATTTTTCTGTGAAGGAAAAATAAGGCTGCGCATCATACACAAAGGTCTCTTTCTCAAAAAGCATGTCCTTGGTTTGGCCTGAATCAGCAAAAATAGCTGTCTCATAGGGGGTAGCTAACACTATCCTGTCGGACATGATATCATACATATTAGACATAATATACGCAACGGTTATAGACTTAGCTTCTTCTTCTGAAAATGTTATAGACCCATCAGCAAAAGTATTTATCTGACTAAGTTCTCCCTGATTTTGGCTGATGTTCTCTGCCATAGTCATAGAAGCTGGAGTTATGGTCTGTATGTGCGTTGCAACGTTTTTATTATCAACTTCATAAAGATATAACCTTTGCGCTAAGTTATCGCTTTCTGAATCAAATTCATTTATGTAAGAAGCTCCATGCGCAACTAATATAGATCTATCATATCTAAATGAATAGCCAAATGGCTCTCGCACTAATACATTGTTATAATCTGCTGCATTTAGTGTACTTCTGCCCTGCACCGCAAAAGAATAGTCGGAAATACTTGAGCGGTCATTAGTTGGATAGACAGGTGAGTCAACTACCGTACTAGGATATATAGTAGTCCCAGTATATTGAAAGTATCTGGATCTTTCAATAGTCTCATCAGAATCTAAATCTACAAGACTATCAGGACCGACAGAGTATGGATAATAAACATCTTCAGTATCCATATCTTCTTCTTTCCAGACCCAGTTCTGTATCGCATACTTCCAAGCAGTAAACGAGTCTCGATTTTGTCTGTTAGCCGTCAATCTATTTGTCTTGGTGTCCTTATACCACTCGTAACTAGGTGCCGCCTCATAGCCAAACATAAACTCGTCGTTATTCTTAAGGTCAAAATCAGAGAAATGATAATATCCAGCAACCTGCAGAGGGTCTCCAATCTTAGCGCTGTAGCTCCAGCTCCAATTACGAGTCTCTGATGCATCTCTGGTGACAATACCGGGTTTTTTCGTTACCTCTAAGACTCTATCAACACCATCAATAGTTGTAAATCTGTCAAGAATCAGCTTCTTAGGTTGCAGATTAACCGATGAGTTTTCGTCCTGCTTATAGTTTAATACTGACACGTCATCAGCTTGCTGATAAACGTTTACGCTACCGTTATCATTTCCAACAAAAAGCTTTCCTTCTTTAAAGAACATTGCAGGAGCTTTACCATACCAGTCAACAAAATTTTCTGAACCTATATATGGATTAGTTGCGTAATAACCATCTGGGTCTTCAGGGGCGCCCGGTACATTCTGGAGACCTCTATAGTCGGTTGAAGTTTTATATGGTGTCGTGTCTTTGTCATTGCGGTAGTGAAATGCGCGGGAAACTATATCTTCATGGAGACGTGTAGTGTGGTCTATAAACTGAGTATTAATCTTTTGATTAGGGTTATATATAAATATTGACCCCTTACTATATCTGTTAGCTAGTTCTCCACTGGCATCAATATTATTTCCAACATCTCTATTAAAATTAAGAATGAATTCATTAGTCTTTGTGTGTCTGTCTATGAAGTCTTGCGCTGTAGGATCTTCATAACCAATCTTCTTTAGTTTGTTAAGTTTTGCTTGTAGTTCTTTAAGCTGATTATCAACTGATTTACTAATACTAGAAAGGTATGGGACTGTAGTATTAGATATAGCCATTATTGGCTTATCTCCGCCAGTGGCATCATCTAATTTTAAACAAACATTGTAACCAAAGCCATCGGCAAACCTGTAGCCACTGGACATCCACGAAGGTTTAATTGTTGAGGCGGGTTCATCCGCATAATCGTTGGAGCCAGATTCATAAATTTCTTGCCAGTCTCTCGCTGTTATTGATATACCATCGCCATAAGCTCCGTTATTATATCTATAATAAGGATATACGTTTTCTGTAAACCACGCAATGTCAGAGTATGCATTATATTTATTTCCGTCTTCAAGGCTTGGGTCTGCTTGAAATTCACCTAAGTCACCAAGCCAGCCGATTGGAGCAACATTAAAATTGATATATTGTTTCGGAACAACTCCTATATTGGTATCATATTCCGTTAATCTTTCGGCTATCGGCTTACCGCGATTTCTCCAAAACAACGTGCTACTACCAGAATTTGCTCCTGCCGTCCTGAGACGGCCACCTAGTGGACCAGAAGACCTATTATAAAACCTCTTGTGATAAACAAAGCCTGATAAACCTAAATCCTGTGTTTCCTCGCCAGCTCTGTAAAAATCTTCAAACTGAAACAAACTTCCAAGCCTGCCCTCTGTGATAAAGTTTGATATCATTGCTCGATGCCAGTAAAGATTCTTGTAGTCGGCAAACTTTTTGAAGTCTACATCACCCTCTAAAAACGGAGGTGGATCAACATAAGGATTTGTTGTAGATGCATTTATCTCTTCTGGCGTGTTGATGGTTGATATAGCATCGTTAGAAATATCAATCTTATAAAGCCATACTCTTCCGTATGGTTCATGCTCAGGAAAAGTAACGTGATAACCTGCGTTTCTTCGTCGTACCGTTCTTTCCTGAGTCCAAGTTTCAGGATCATTGGAACGAAATGGTTTTACCATTATTTCTTCAGCTAGACCTGATCTAACATCAATCCTAACCGACTTTAGGTCTTGCTGCCTATGATATTCTTGATGATAACTTATACCACTAAAACCGTCATAAGATTTTCCCATTTCACCAACGGCTAACCAGTAATGATCTGATCCGGGTTTCTTTATGATATCTAAAGACTGTCCAAATCTATACGCTTCTGGCAATAAATCAAGCGCGTCATAGTTCCTATATGTTTTGGAAAGTAATTTCGGAGATTCGCCTGTTACTACAAATGGAGTAGTGTCGGCATCTCCGCTACCATTTAACCCGTTGGGAGAAAATAAGGTAGTCTTATATCTCCAAGAGCTATTTGGGTTCTGTTCGCCTTCATAGAAAGTCCAAGTTATGGATGTTATGTCTCTCAGGTCAGAAGTATCTGTTGGTTGAGATAAATTCTCATCGTCATAAATAAAATACTCAGTATCGAGCGCGGTTCTCTTTACATATTTCACGCCATTGATAGGATGTATACCTTGAGTGACTTCATCCTTAAGAGCTGAAGTGATTTTAATTTTGTCACCATCAGACAACATCTCTGTGTCATAAGTGCCATCTCCCGTAGGGCCCGTAATTGTAATTCTGTTACCGTTAACAGCAGAGAGCTTTCCTGCTCTTCTTTCGTACAGGTCTACCCTTCCGCATCTATTAACAACACCTTTCTTGTAGAAGAAGGAGCCTGCCTTAATTTTTATGGGGATTTTATAAGTTTTTATATCGTAATTAGTAGGTGCGTCCATCGAGTACTCATGATTTATTAGGACGGCGCCTTCCGTGCCAGTAAGTGGCTTCAGAATCTCTGAGGGCACATCTGCTTTGTTAGGAATAAAATATTGAAATCCTCTATTGAGCCTACTAGGTGGAGCAAACTCCATGCCTTCAGTTGATGAGAACTGATAACCGCCGGAAGCAGTACTGTCATCCTGTGAAAAGTAAATTGATGGACCATCAAGATCCTTACTTTCAAAGGCAGCTTCCGTCACCCAATGACCTGTTATTGCTTTGACAGAGAGTGCAGAAGCCAACCACTGGTGTCCTGCAGTATCGCCTAGTTTTATGTCGCCATCAAATGAGACTTCTGTTAGGCCAGATATCCAATCTTCATCAGTATTGTATTTATCGGGAAAACAAAAGGGAGCGAATGTTGCCAGCGAATCATCTTCAACAGTAAATCTAAATCCACAGTTCTTCCCGGCGTTAGTAGGCGGAGCGAGTTGCGCTCGTCGGTGCTTTTTGTAGATTCCACTGCTAGTCAATGTCTGCCTTGTTTTCATCTCCTTGCCGTCATATTCAAGTACATTGTCAGCAAGAGTGCCTATTTCAGGAAACTGTAAGTTGGACGCTAAACTAAATACTCGTGCTTTAGGCTCATGCCCTGTATACTCAATAGAATGAATAATGATATGAGCATTAATTATTTCCTCATTAGCAAGATAAATCTCTTGTGAATGATTCCTATAGGATACTAAAGCGATATCATCTAATATTTTTATGTCGCTAGGCTTGGCGGCTGATTTTTCTGTTCTTGTTATAAATGATACATCGTCCGTAGGTATCCATACATCCTCGTGGGGTGGCACGTCTCCTTTTTCTCTTGTTCTACTAGTGAGATATGAGTTTCTTTCTGGAGGATAGACGTAGCTACCATCGGGGCCTAAACGGAGCCACTGTCCGGGAAAACCAAAGACAGAATCGGCGCTATCATAATAAGGGGAAGTTTTAAAAGCCTGTGGAACTGGACCATCGTTTCTTAGAGAGTTAGTCCTGTCATTAAAATTAGTAAATTCAGTTATCCCTCCACCAGATTGCATAATGAGCTCAGCGGCGTTATTCCTTTGGAATAAGCCGTCTGTATTAGTCTGATCATTCTGTATATGTAATGATGTGTTGGTTTTACTGTTTGCCATTTTATGTCCTGTTATCCTGATCTCTCTTGAATTTACGCAATGCTCGCCTGATCTTTCCATCTGTGGAATTTGTAATTTGTTCCGAGATGACCTTTACTATACCGTCGATAGCTTGCTGCGAGAATCCCGGAATACTTAAGCTTCCAGAAATATTTACTGTATGGGTTATGTTTAAATTAGCTATACTATTTATTGTATCGCTTATCATCGAAGAAAGCTTACTAAATCCAAGAAAAGCTGACTCAAAAGCAGATAAAGATGTGGATACCTGATTTCCTAACTGACTAATACTATTTGACAAACCTGAGAAGTCTATGCTGCTGCCAGCGCCCATGACATCACCCTCGTGTTTGTATTGAACACCCCTACCGACTCTGACTGAAGGCGAGCTATTATTAATCGCTCGCATGAAGCCTAACCCATATTTTTGCACGGCAGATTTTCTCATAACAAATTCACCCGGCGTTAACATGGCTGGCACAGTATCTCTGCTTCCAGAGCCCGGTACTCCACCACCTGAATTAAACTGATAACCATCAAAAATGTTAAAGAAGGCGCCATCTAGCCTATTCACTAAATCATCGAAACGAGTATTAATTTCTGGACCAATAGAGCCAATGCCTCCCTCGACCGCACCAAAACCAGCATTTTGATTTCTCTGTAGGCTTCTCTGACCAACTAGTATATTTTGATTAGATCCATCTATTGATGTTAAGGAGTGAGACATATCTTCTAATATTGGGCTAATCCCGTCTTTTTCAAACTGAGACGAAGCAAACCCTACAGGACCGCCCTCTGCAAAATATGCTAAACCACTATTAATAGAGGACATAAATGCTGAACCGTATTTGTCCACAGCAGACTTACGCATGACGAATTCGCCGGGCGTGAGCATTGCGGGTATTGTATCTTTGTTACCTCTACCCGGAACAGAACCGCCGGTGTTAAATCCTTCCGCTTTTTCCATCCATTTATTGCGATATTCTTGGCTACCTAAATCGAGAGAGTTAATCTTTGCTTGTCGTTTGGCTCTTTCGTATAGAGTGTACTGAGACGGAGGTAAAATCCAAGACATATAGTTAAGAAATCTGTTTTTCTCATACATATCATCGAAAGGATTGCCAGTTGGATTACCAAGTAAGGCAAGCCAGTGCGCATTAAAGTTTTCTGTACCCATAGCCCAAATACCAGTATCCTGACCGCCTTTCGTGAGCTGGCCGTTGGAGCCTCCCTGTTCAAAACCAAGAGACTTAGCTACCTTGGGTGTAAGCGTAGGTATCATGGAAACTCTATTAAATAAATCTCCTACTTCGTTAAAAAACTTCTGAGTTGCAGTTTCAACTTGAAGTGTCAATGATCTTGCATAAGTCACTAAGTCAACGAGCTTACCTTCCTTTAGAGCCTGCATTCGTGGAGAACTACCGACTCTATCATCCATATAAAGAGCGTCAAGAGCTGGATTATCATATATATTTTTGAAAGTAGGATAATATTTTTTGGCGGCTTCATCACCGAATGCTTTGGCAAAATCCTCCCGACTAAACCCTAACCCCTTTTCCCAAGGTTGTGAAAGCAAAACAGAACCTGTGACATAACCAGATGGACCCCCCGTTTGTGATGGTTTGTGCCAGCTGATGTCTAGTAAACCGCGTGGACTCATACTGCCATTCCGCAATGAATAGTTGGCAAGGCCATTATCTAGTAATAACTTCACCATACCTCCAATATCGGCAGGTAGCGTAACATTTATAAGTCTGCCTAGAAGTTGCTGAGCAGTTTTTTCTGCGGAATAAGCGCTAGCAGCTCCACGGTCACCAAGCGCAGAAGCTATCGTTTCCATATCTCCCGCGTATGTTCTTTCTGTGCCATTTAACCAAGTAGCAATATCAACCTCACCCCCATATGGGGCTTCTTTATACTGGCGGAACAACTCCCTGTAGTAATTTTCTGCTTCATATCCTTGAGGGCTTCCGCCTTCTTGGAAGTAAGGACCAGTGCTTCCTTTGCCAGAATTTATTCTTTGCATAAAACCTAAACCGTATTTATCTACAGCAGATTTCCGCATGACAAATTCGCCCGGTGTTAGCATTGCTGGAACTGTGTCTGTACCTTTAGGGCTCCAATCAACACCACTAATTAGACCACCCTTCGCTTTCTTCACAGGTTGAAAACCCTCAATCGGACCAAGTTCTTCATTATCTTGATTTCCAGCTCTTAATTTCATAGCCGCCTTAAGCCAGTTTGGATTGCCTAAGAGATTAGCCCAAGGACCGTTTTCCCAAGGATTCAACCCCATCGCCCTCTCGAATATTATAGAGGCGTCAGCGATAGCATTCCTAGTATCGCTTTGTATGTTTGTAAGACCTTTTTCTAAATTCTTACCAAAGAATATTCTAATTAGAGCCATCTGCTCCGCATCAAAAGGATACCATTGATCTGCTGTTGAATTAGACCACCTCGCTAAGGCAGCTTTGGTTTTGTCACCCAAGTTGTCTGCATCAACTATCTTATTAACGTCATAGACTAGCTTTCCGTCAGCACCGGCGCCAGTAACAATACCCGACCCAGCGAGACCTCTCAGATCAAAACTCATATCCTTGAAATATGTGAATAAGGCATCAAAGTTTTGTCCGCTTCTTTTAAGAGCAGCTACAACAAAGGGAGGACTAATGTTCTTTTCAGTCTTTGGATTAAACACACCTTCAGGATCAATATTATTTTTAGCGTAAGGAGGTATTCTCCAGACTGGCCAAGGTGCGCCCGCTACAGTAGGGTCTTTCTTTAGAACCTTTTCCATAGCCGCAGCTTTTTGAGCGTTATTACCATAGAATACTGCTAGATTTTTAGC
>MDSZ01260069.1_pt1 | contig 12198 bp, 9 predicted proteins | sample 811201 | NCBI WGS metagenome assembly MDSZ01 (sample SAMN05326647, study PRJNA326480) | marine metagenome | isolation source: seawater | place: Indian Ocean: North | collected 2010
ATTATATTTTTTGATAATCAGTATAAAAAAAAGTTTATTTAAATATTATCAAAATAAATCTGTTTTCATTTTTTCACTATTTTATTTATATTTATTAATTAGAGGCATATTTTCTGAATATCCATATGAGTCTTTAATTGAATACAATGGTCCAATTTTTTATTTTCGTTATCTTTTTTTTGTACTAGGTATCCAATATCTACTAGACACAAATCCTAAGTTAATTAAAGCTTTTTGTTTTTCACTTTTAATAGTTCTTTTATTTACGATTTTTGATGGATATTTACAGTGGATTATTGGAGTTAATTTTTTTGGATATAATATAGAACAAAATAGACTCTCTGGATTATTTGGAAAAGAAAAAATTCTTGGACATTTTTTATCTCATTTAGTGCCTCTGTCTTTAGGTCTTTTAATATATATTTTTGAATTAAACAAAAAAAACATCATTTTATTTATGACTTTTTTGGTAATCAGTGAAGTTTTAATATTTGTTTCAAATGATAGGGCTGGATTTTTGAAAATATTTCAATTTACTCTTTTATTAATATTGCTAAGCAATAATTTTAAGTTATACAGAATTATTACTTTTTGCATTTCTTTAATATTAATAGCGCTAATTTTAAATTTTTCTCAATCTTCTATAAAAAGATATTCTGCAACCATATCAGACGTTTCATCTACGAAAATACCGTATATGCCATGGACTGTTAATCACGAACTTCACTTTAACGTTGCATATAAAATGTTTGAGAGCAATCCTCTTTTTGGACAAGGGCCTCAATTATTCAGAACTTTATGTTATCAAATTCCTGAATACAATTTTGGATGCACTAACCACCCTCATAATTATTACTTTCAAACTTTAGGTGAACTTGGTTTGGTAGGTCTCATTTTTATATCAGTTGGATTTTTTTATCTTCTTTTTATCTTATTGAAACAGTTTGTTAAATTATGGTTTAGAGATAATTCTAAAATAAATGAAACAATTCCAGATTACAAAGTTGCACTGTTTTCATTGGCTTTTATACTTTTCTGGCCATTAATTCCACATCAGTCATTTTATAATAATTGGTTAAATGTGTATGTATTCCTGCCCTTTGGATTTATTTTCTATTTCCAAAAATCTAAAAAATAAAATTTTTAATCTTATTAAATGGGATAATAAAATAATAAAGTAAATAAAAAAAAATCATTGAAATTAAAACAATGGAAGAAATTGAGGGAAAAGCTAAAATTATAATCGTTAAAATAGGAGGTGATGCCCACAACGGCATCAAACATAAAGTGGTAAAAGAATTAAAAGTTGTTGATCTTTGTATTGGACCACAAATTGATTTGAATACAATAAGATGCAAATGTTCAGTATCAGATACAAAAGGACTCTTTTTTTGAATTAACTTTCTTACAATAGAAAATAATACCTCCATCGAAGGATAGAATAAAATCACACTAGCACTCCAAGTATTTATTTTTAAAATTGAAAATATATCAATTAATGAAACTCCAAGTATCCAACCAATCCAATAGGCCCCAGAATTTCCAATAAAAATTTTACCAAAAGGGAAATTGAAAATTAGAAATACTAATATACATAAAAATAAAAATAAAAGAGAAATCAGTCTAGTATTGTCAGCTCCTAAGCTATAAATGATAATTAAAAGACAAAATATAATCGATAATGATGTAAAGCCCGATAGACCATTCATACCATCAATCATATTCAAACCATTAGATAAAGCTGTGAGACATAACGAATAGAATAAAATTTTAATTAAATGATTATCGTTAATAATATCTCCAAAATAACTTATATGTAATACAGGAAGATTTTTAGAAAATAACACAAAAATCAAAGAGGAAATAAATATTGTTATAAACCTACTGATCGCTGAAACGCTACCAAAAATATCATCAATTAATCCAATAGCAATAATTATTAAAGAGGGAATTATGATATGCATTTCAAAATAAATTGACTCCCTTGTATTAAAATAGTTCAGTAAATAGAAAGATATAAAGATTATAAATCCTCCCAATGGAGGCACATAATTTAAGTGAATTTTTTGTACTGGGTTATAGTTTGGGTTGAATTTGTAGAAAAAATTTTTGTTTTTTATTATTAAAAAATAAGAAATAAAACTAATAAGAAAAATAATCGGAATATTATAATTTAAGTCATTCATTTAATTAATTAAGAAAAATTTATAGTTTCCCAAGCGCTTTTTATCATATCCTGATAATCATATTTTGGTTTCCAATTTAATAAATTTTGAGCTTTATTGATATTCGCAACTGATTTTCCAACATCGCCATCTCTTCTTTTTACAAACTTATGCTTTATGCTTTTTCCAGTAACACTCTCAAAAATTTTTATAAATTCTAAAACACTTATTCCTTTTCCTAAGCCTAAATTAATTTTCTCATGTCCTTCTATTGAATCAATTTTATTAAGGGCTTCCATATGTCCGTAAGCTAAATCTTGAACATGAATAAAGTCTCTTATACATGTGCCATCTTCTGTATTATAGTCATTCCCATAAATACTAAAAACTTTATCTTGTTTGACTTTTTCAATTAATATTGGCATTAGGTTTTCTGCCTCTCCCAGAGGGGCATCTGATAGTTTTGCATCGGTATCTGCTCCAATAGGATTAAAGTATCTTAAACTTATGGCTTTAAAATTTTTATTAGACATAGAGAAGTCATCAATTAATCTTTCTATGACTATTTTGGTATTACCATATGGATTAGTTGAATCTAGAATATCATCTTCTTTGAAAGGACATTTATTGTTGGTACAATAAACAGTAGCAGAAGAAGAGAAAATTAATTTATTTACCTTATGAGACTTCATGGATTGTAATAAATCTAAAGTGCTAACTACATTATTTTCATAATACTCTAAGGGATTTATTTTTGATTCAGGAACAGATTTAAGACTAGCCATATGAATGACACTATCAATTTCATTCATCTCAAATATTTTTTCCAAATTTTTTTTATTTAAGTCATTAATATAGATCTTTGCCTTAGGTAGTGTGTTTTTATAGTCTAAGCAAGAATTAACCATGTTATCAATAATTATTGATCTATCATTTAGTAAATGGGATATATGTGAGCCAATATAACCTAAACCACCAGTAATCAAAATTTTTGAATTCATAAGGACTTTTAATTAACTTTTTTGATTGTATAAATACAAATAAAAAAAATAATATACTTTTTTATATAAAATTTAATTATTATGTTTCTTGAAAATCATTTATAGTCAATTTTTTTTGAGGAGAATTATTGTTAAAAAATTTTTTTGAAATATCAGATTTAAGCGAAAAATCGCTCAGAGAGATCATAAACCATAAAGTAGATTATCCTCTATCATTAAAAAAGAAAAATATTGGATTAATCTTTGAAAAATACTCGACTCGAACCAGATTATCATTTCATGTAGCTATAAATGAACTTGGGGGTAATGCTTTAGATATAAGGTTTAATGAATTAAATATTAGTAGAGATGAAAGTTTTGAAGATACCTTTCGTGCAATGAATTGTTATTTAGATGGTTTAATTTTTCGAACATCATCTCATAAGAAGCTTACTGATGCTTCTAAATTCTTTGACAAACCAATTATAAATGCTTTAAGTGAAAAATCTCATCCCTGCCAAATCATTAGTGATTTATTTACATTGAATGAAAATTTTAAACATCTTCACTTAAATATTCTATGGATGGGAGATATAAATAATGTTTGTTATAGCCTTATTCAAGCTACTGAACTTATCCCAGAATTATCACTAATAATATGCTCGCCAATAGATCATATATCTTTAAAAAATGTTAAAGTTGTTAAAAATTTAAGTGATATTGATTTATCTATAATTAATTGTGTAATGACAGATGTTTTTATCTCAATGAATGATGATAAGAATGAGAAAAAAATTGAATTATTAAAACCATACTCTGTCAATGAAGAATTAATGACGGCCACATCTAAAGACAGTGTGTTTATGCACTGTTTACCAGCTAATGTAGGTATGGAGGTCACTAGTGAGGTATTTAAAGGATCAAAATCCATTGTTTGGAAACAAGCATACAATAGATTGGTAGCACAAAAAAACTTATTAAATATAATTTATAATTAATCTGAAAACTTATCTTTCATAGTTTATTTAAAATTTAAAGTACTCAGATTAGTATGAATAAAATGAAGAATATATAAAAACGATATTAAAAAAATAAATGTTCACAAATGAAAAATAAATTAAAAAATATTTTTAAAATTTGGAGCTTTGTTAATAAAAAAAGAAAAATACAATTCTCTTACGTTTTAATTTTAACAATCTTTACCTCACTGGCTGAAATGATGACTTTGGGACTATTGTTTCCATTTATCGCTACTCTTTCAAGTCCTGAAAAGGTTTTTAATAATGAATATATTCAACCAATATTGCTAAAACTAGACATTACTTCTCCTGATCAGCTCATTTTACCCTTAACTTGTTTTTTTATAATTGCAGTAATTTTATCAGGATCACTGAGATTACTACAAATTTTCTTTAATATAAGAGTATCCTATTTAACTGGAGCCGATTTAAGTAATTTAATTTATCGTTTAACTTTATATCAACCTTATTTAACTCATGTTTCGAGAAACAGTAGTGAAATAATTAATGCAATCTCATCTAAAACAATGGGTGTAATTTCTGCAGGATTGTTGCCCATTATTAATATTTTAACTGCCTCAATAATATTAATTTCAATAGTTTTCACCCTAATGGCCATAAATGTAAAAATTGCTTCAGTTTCATTTATATTATTCGGGTTAATTTATATTCTAATTAATTTTTTGACCAAAAAAAAGCTGTATGCAAATGGAAAGTTGATAGCTTCTGAGTCCAATAATGTAATTAAATTTCTCCAAGAGGGCCTAGGTGGAATCAGGGAAGTTCTTATTGACAATAATCAAGAAGTTTATGCTAAATATTACTCAAAATCTATTTTCCCTCTGAGAAAATCTCAGGCAAATAATTTATTTTTATCTCAAAGCCCCAGATTTATAATTGAAGCTCTTGCAATGATATCAATTATATTAATATCATTTTTATTTATTAAAGATCCAAATCAATTCAAAGATATTCTTCCTATCATAGGCACTCTCGTTTTTGGGGCTCAAAGATTACTTCCATTATTCCAACAAATTTACAGTTCTATATCTACCATCCAAGGCAATATACAGTCACTTAATGATGTCTTGATTTTATTAGAGCAAAGTTCATTTTACAAAACATCGAATACAAATAAAAAATTGATTTTTTCAAAAAACATCAAATTTAATAATTTAAACTATAAATATCATGATGACGGTCCAGTTGTTTTGAAAAATTTAAATCTTGAAATAAATAAAGGAGATAAGGTTGGAATAATAGGCAAGACTGGTAGTGGTAAAAGTACTTTTTTAGATATTTTGATGAGTCTATTGTACTCTTCAGAGGGTCAGCTAATTATAGATGATATGCTTATAAATAATGAAAATTCAAGATTATGGCAAAATAACATATCTCATGTACCACAAAACATATTTTTAATTGATAACTCAATTAAACAAAACATAGCGCTAGGTGTAGAAAGTCATCTTATTGACGATGAAAGAGTAGCTTGGGCTTCAAAAAATGCATGTATTAATGAATTTATTGATAATTTACCCAATAAATATGAGACGAAAGTTGGAGAGAGAGGTGTTCGTTTATCAGGTGGTCAAATGCAAAGAATTGGCATAGCAAGAGCCCTATATAAAAAAGCTAGTGTAATAATTTTTGATGAGGCTACTAGTGCTTTAGATAATCAAACCGAAAGTGATATTATAAAATCTATACAAAATTTAGATGGTGATATTACTTTGATTATAGTTGCACACCGGTTAACTACCTTAAAAAATTGTGATTATATTATTGAATTAAAAGATTCAAAGATAAACAGAATTGTAAATTTTGAAAAAATTTAATATTAAAAGATTTATTAAATTATTTTATTCTTTTTTATCTTCTAAAAAATCTTTTAAAATCCCAAATAAAAAAGACATCTTAATATATGATAATGCTAACTCCTATGTTATAAAATCTTATATTAATAATATCTCATATCATATTTTATATACTCGTTGGGAGTATATTAATGTTTCTTGCTTGTTTTTATCTATCTTCAATTCCTCTTTTTGGCAATTTAATTTTGCTAAAGCTTATGAGGATACAATAATTAGATTTGTTAAACCTAAAATAGCAATTACTCTTATGGATAATAATAAGAATTTTTATAGATTGTCTGATGATTATGAAAACTTAATTACTATTTCTATACAAAATGGATGGAGAAATCAAAATGATATTTTTTTTTCTCCTACTAATAAGAATAAACTCAAAGTTGACTATTTGCTTGTATTTGGTTCCGGTATAGCAAAAAAATATCGAAATGTTATAAAGGGCAAAATCATTGTAGCGGGTTCAATCAAAAATAATCATATAAATGAAATTGAAGATAAATTCAAATATGACTCAAATAACATATTATTTATATCCTCTTATAGATTTAATTCTGGAAATGTAATTCTTTATGATGATTCCGGATTGCCAATAAATTGGCATGACTTTTATAAATATGAGTTGCAATTAATACATTGGTTAAGTGAATGGTGTTTAATTAATAAAAAAAAACTAATTATTTGTCCAAGATATCAAAATAATAATCTTGGTGAATACTCATGGTATAAAAAAATTTTACAAAAAATTAAAGTTGATTGGGAATTTTATCCTAAAAATAATCCTTACTCTTCTTATCAGGCGATTGAAAAATCAGACATTATTGTATCCACACCTTCCACTTTGGGTTATGAGGCTTTGAGTAGAGGAAAAAAGACAGCATTTTTAATTACTAGAGGTGAATTAATTGGCAATAAGAGTTTAAGATTTGGCTGGCCATTGAACTTTTCAGATACCGGTCATTTTTGGAGTAATAAACCTAATAAAAATGAATTTTCAAGAGTAATGAATTACCTAAATACAATATCCGAAGAAGATTGGAAACTTTTATGGAGTAGGTATAAAGATAATTTAATCTATTTTGAAAAAGGTAATTATAAATTTAGACAAATTATTGATAATATAAGAGCTAATAATAATATAAAGTGAGATTTTAAAAAATTTTATGCAAAAAATTTTAAGTAATAATATTCTTGATACTGGAATTAATCATGTAAAAAATGTAGAAAATTATGTTTTTGGTAAAGGCTCCATATCCTATCTTAAAAAAATTATTGATCAGCAAAACAAAAATAAAAAAAAAAACTTAGTATTTTTTATTGATATTTTTTTTAAATCAAATGGTTTACCAAATATTTCTGAAATAGTTGAAGGTAGTGATTTAGTTTTATATGTTGACTCTTCAAATGAACCCACGACTACAGCAATAGACTCATATACAAGATATATAAAAAATTATTTTAAAGCTAAACCCTCAATAATAATTGGAATAGGAGGGGGTTGTACAATGGATATAGCAAAAGCTGTATCAAATTTATTAAATAATTATGGGGATGCAGAAAATTATCAAGGTTGGGATCTTTTAAAAAAACCAGGAGTATTTAAGATTGGTATTCCAACTATATCTGGAACTGGTGCAGAGTCTACTAGAACATGTGTGATGACTAATACTAAAAGTGGTTTAAAACTTGGAATGAATAGTGATTATACTGTTTTTAATCAAATAATTTTAGATCCTGACCTAACTAAGACTGTACCCAGCGACCAATATTTTTGGACTGGTATGGATGCATACATACACTGTATTGAGTCTTTATCTGGTAGATACAGAAACCCTGTTGGAGACTCTTTTTCAAAACAAACTATTCAGTTATGTAGAGATATTTTCAATTCTAATGATATGAAGTCTGACGCTAATAGAGAAAAATTAATGATTGCTTCATACTTAGGTGGATGCGCTATAGCAACAAGCTATGTTGGTTTGATACATCCATTATCAGCAGCATTAACTGTGAAATTAGGAATTCATCATTGTTTAGCAAATTGTATCATAATGAGAGGAATTCATGAATTTTATCCGAGTGAATACAATGAGTTTTGGAATATGGTTAAAAAGCAAAATATTAAAATCCCAAAAGATGTTTGTAAAAATTTAAATGAAAATCAATTAGAAGATTTATATGACCTTACAATCATTCATGAAAAACCTCTTACAAATGCACTTGGTAATAATTTTCAAGAGATATTTACAAAAAAAAAAGTTATAGAAATTTTTAAATCTTTATGAGAGGCATGAAATTAATAAAAAAAATTTTTAGAAAATATTATGAATTATAAAATTCCATTTAGTGGCAAGGCTCATAATTACACCGATGAAGAAATAGATGTTGTAATTAAAACAATGAGAAATTCATCAACTTTTACACAAGGTGAGAACTTAAAATTATTTGAAAAAAACTTTTGTAACTTTATTGGTACAAATCATTCTTTTGCATTAAGTTCTGCAGCCTCAGGACTAGAAATAGCCGCTCAACTTTGTCAATTTCAACCTGGTGATGAAATAATAATTCCTGCTCATACTTATACTGCTTCTGCTTATCCATTCATAAAGCATGGAGCTAAAATAGTTTGGGCTGATATTGATCTTGAAACTAGAGTTATCAACCCTTCAACTTTAATTAATTGTATATCTCCTAAAACCAAAGCTATTGTTGTTGTTCATTTATATGGCTACGGAGCTGACATGCCTGAAATTATGAAAATTGCAAAAAAAAATAATTTAATTGTTATTGAGGATGTTGCCCAAGCTTTAGGAGTTGTTATTGATAAAAAAAAAGCAGGATCCTATGGAGATTTTGGAATTTTTTCATTCCATTCTCATAAAAATATAACAACTTTGGGGGAAGGGGGAATGATCACTACAAATAATGAGAAATATGCAAAAATTATTCCACAACTCAGACATAATGGACATTGTGAATTTAATTTTCAACGAGATTGCTATTGGAAACCGGCTATGGGGAATGTTGATATCCCAGATCTTAATGGGAAATTATTGTGGCCAAATAATTACTGTTTAGGAGAAATTCAATGTGCTTTAGGTTCTAAACTTCTTAATAGAATTGACTCCATAAATATCGATAAGGCAAAAAGAGCTCACCATTTTATTGACTCACTCTCAAACAATTACAATATGATTTTCCATAAAGTAGATTATCCAAGGCATAATTATCATCTACTTGTTGCTAGACTTATAGATATGGATAGAGATTTATTTATTTCAAGAATGGCATCACTTGGGATTCAATGCGTTGTTCAATATTATCCTCTTTACAGATATGATTTATATAAAAAGGTTGGTAAAAATAGTGGTGATTGCCCAAATACAGATATTTTTTTTGACTCAATGGTATCCTTTCCCTTTCAACAAACTCTCAAAATAAACGACTTAGATTGGATGATTGATATGACCAAAAAATGTATCAAAGAAATAAATGCAAAGAAATAAAAACCCTAAAGTTTCTGTTATCGTATCAGCTTTCAATCAGGAGCGTTTTATAGGAAGGTGTCTAAGATCTCTCTTACATCAAAACTTTCCTCAAAATGATTTTGAAATTATTGTGGTTAATGATGGAAGCAATGATAAAACTAAATATGCCATTGGATTATTTATAGATCCATTTGATGAAAAACTGAAATTCATCGATAATAAGATCAATTTGGGATTACCTTTATCCTTGAATAAGGCAATTAAGAAATCCAAAGGAAAATATATTGTGAGAGTTGACTCAGATGATTTTGTTAATTCAAATTTTTTAAGTTTTTTAAATTTATATTTAGAAATGAATAATGATGCTGATGCAGTTGCATGTGATTATTTATTGATTGATGATAAAGAAAATGAAATCAAAAGATGCAATTGTAGTGAAGAACCAATAGCCTGTGGTATTATGTTTAAAAAAGAACACCTATTAAAGATAGGCTTATATGATAAAGATTTTTATTACAATGAAGAAAGAGAATTAATGATACGTTTTGAAAAAAAATTTAATTTGCAAAGATTAAATTTACCTCTTTATAGATATAGAAAACATGAAAAAAATATGTCTAATAACGCCAACGTAGTTAAAAAATTTGATGCTAAATTAGTCTCTAAACATGGAAAAAAAGTTTTACTAAAGAAATAAATTAAATTGAAAATATTAGAATTATTTAAAGAAAAAGTAGTTGATAATCGGAATGTAATAAAACCTTATATCATAGCTGAAGCTGGTGTAAATCATGAGGGTAATATTGATATAGCACAAAAACTTATCGAAGAAGCTCTTGAGGGTGGAGCCAATGCTATTAAGTTTCAAACCTACAAGGCAAGTACTATTTCTGTAAAAAATTCTCCAGCATATTGGGATATAACTAAAGAAAATACCGACTCTCAATTTAAGTTATTTAGCAAATATGACAAATTTTGGAAAAATGAATATGAATCACTAAAGAACAAATGTGATGTTATTGGAATAGAGTTTATGAGCACACCCTTTGATTTAGAGTCGTCAATATTCCTTAATGATTTGATGGATGTTTTTAAAATTTCATCTTCTGATATAACTAATAGACCATTTATTGAGCATTTGGTTAAGTTTAACAAACCTATCATTCTTTCAACTGGTGCTTCAAACATGGTTGAAATCAAAGAAGCAGTGAATTGGATTGAAGGAAAAGTCCCTCTTGCACTTTTGCATTGCATCCTTAATTATCCAACCGATGATGCCAATGCTAATTTAGGTATGATTTTAGATCTTCAAAAAAATTTTCCAAATAATTTAATTGGATATTCTGATCATACATTGCCTAATGATATGAGCATTTTACTTACAGCCACAATTTTAGGTTCATCTATAATAGAAAAACATTTTACTCATGATAAAAAATTAAAAGGAAATGATCATTACCATTCAATGGATAAAGATGATCTTAAAAAATTTTTATCCATGGTTAATCAAATGATAAAAACTATTGGTTTGAATAAAAAACAAGCGATTAAAACAGAAAATATTTCCAGAGAAAATGCACGAAGAAGTCTCGTAAGTAATTGTGAAATACCTGAAAACAGTATTATAAAAATGAATCATTTGACCTGGAAGCGTCCAGGCCATGGTATAAGCCCAAAAGAATTTAACAATATTATTGGTAAAAAAGTTAAGCGAAAAATAAAAAAAGATCAAATTTTATTTTGGGAAGACTTTTTATAGGTTAGTACTTTATTATTAAACTCATTAAAAAAATATTTTTGTTAATATGAAAAAAAAACATATTTTATTTTATTTAAGATCCTTTAATGATACTGATCATATTTCTCCCATAATTTATGAATTTTTAATAAATAAGGAATTTGTCAAGGTTATTTATGTTTCTAATTTTGATTTTAAAAATGATTATCGAATGAATTTTTTTTTGAAGAATTTTGAAAATTTCCAATTAAGTAAAATTACTTTTTTTAAAAGTTTTAAAAACATTGTTGTAAAGGCTTTTCGAATAAATAAATTTCGAAAGAATTTTTCAAATAAATTTAATAAACACCTATCACTATTTTTAAGTCCAGAACTACGTAATGTATATTGCGTCGTATTTGATTGGGGAGAGATTAATCGTAATGGATTTCAAGATGCTAAATATCTTTCTATACCAAATATATGTTTGCCACATGGGCTAAATATTTTTAAAAATATGGATGTAAATTCTCATATATTAGATATCAAAAATAGAACTGGTAGATGGCCAGACCACTCTTCAAGAAATAAATTTGATGCATATATTTTTCAATCTCAAAGACATTTGCTTCAAGCCTGTGAATGGGGACATGACCCAAAAAAAACTTTTTTTTGGGGAAGTGCAAGATTTGATCCTAAATGGTGTCTTAAGAATTTAGAATTATTAAAAAATTCAAATACTAAAAAAAGAGGAAACTCAAAATTACTTATATCTTTTTTTCTTCCTCATTGGTCATATAATGTAGATTATGAAACGACAATCGACGCTATAAAAAAAATAATTGAAGATAAATCAATTTTATTAGTTATAAAAGGGCACACAAGAGGCACAGGCTCAATAAGTATTGATACTTTTCATGAATTTGAAAAATTTAATAATATTATTATAAATTCAAAA
>MDSZ01202019.1_pt1 | contig 12196 bp, 14 predicted proteins | sample 811201 | NCBI WGS metagenome assembly MDSZ01 (sample SAMN05326647, study PRJNA326480) | marine metagenome | isolation source: seawater | place: Indian Ocean: North | collected 2010
CTTTCAAGATTTGCTGAATGCCTGATACCATTAATCGACAAAGATCAAAACAAAGCAATCGAATTAGCTACTGAAATTGTTAATTCTTTTGAAAAAAAATATGAGGAAAAATGGCTTAATATGATGAGAGATAAATTAGGTTTATTTGGAGTTGAAGATAAAGATAAATTTTTGATTCTTGATTTATTAACCTGGATGCATCAAAAAAAAGTAGATTATACAAATACTTTTTGCCATTTAATGAATTTTGAAATCAAAGGTAAAGAAAATTTTGAGGATAATGATTTCCAAAATTGGAAAAATAGATGGTATGAAAGATTAAAAATTAATAATAACAGTCCTAAAAAATATACAAAACTAATGAGAAGTGTTAATCCACTTGTCATACCAAGAAATCATAAAGTAGAAGAAATTTTAGATGAAGCAAACAATGATAATTTAGAGCCCCTAAATAAATTTTTAGAAATTTTAGACAAACCGTATTTAGAGCAAAAAGATATAATGAACTTTCAAATACCCTCTTCTTCAAATAAAAAATATAAAACTTTTTGTGGCACCTAGAAATTTATGCTTTATAAAATTAAAGAACGTAAGGTTCTGGTCTGGCTTTTTTTCCTAAAACTCTTTCAACTGCCATATTTGAAATATCAATTGATTGATATGCACCAGTCGTAATCAATTCTGTAAGAGCTCTACCTATTCCAGGGGCTTGCATCAACCCTCTTCCTGTAAATCCTGTAGCTAAATAAACATTTTCGAATTTAGGATGTTTTCCAACAACCGCATTGTTATCTAATCTGTTACAATCATAGTAACCAGCCCAGCCACCAGTTAATTTAAGTTCTTCCATTGCAGGAATTCTATTTGCTAATGCTGGCCATACAAGTTCTTCAAAATCATCCCAAGCAGGCTCAAGATCTTTTGCATCAAAAACTGATTTAGGTGAACCAGCTAAATATTCTTTTCCTTCAGGTCGCCAATAAACTCCTGTTGTTAAATCCCCAGTTAAGGGCATTTCAGGAATATGTTTTGGACATTTAACTCTAAAGACCGTGTGCTTTTGAGGTTCGACAGGTATATCTTCTAAAAGTTCTTTTGTCCAACATCCTGCAGCTGAAATAATTGTTTTTGCTTTTATTTCAGAAAGCGATTTGACTTCACCTTTGGTAAACTCTGCACCAAGTTCTGTGGCTTTGCTTTTTAAAGCACTATGAAACATAAAAGGATCAATCCAACCCTCACTTTGATTATCAGTAAATGTTGCTGTTTCGATTCCCTCACTGTTAATATATGGAAAAAATTTTGTTAATTCAGAGCCTTTAATATTTTTTGTCCCAGCTTCACATGCTTTATGATTTTCTAAAGCTTTATATTGTTCCTCTGCGTGCTCTGGACCAAACATAAGCAAATATCCGTTTGTAACCATGCTTGCTGTAGGCTTGGGATTTTTTTCAGTTTTTAATAATTCAGGAATTTGGAAAATAAATTCTCTTGCAAATTTACCTAGTAAAATATTTTCTTTTTGAAAAAATTGTCTTCTAAAACCACCTAACGAAAGCGGAAAAGATGCAGTTTTATAAGTTGGGTCTCTTTCTATGACTTTTACTTTTCTACCCTCTTTAGACAAAAAATATGCGGCTGCAGTACCAATTATACCACCACCTACAATTACAACATCATCCATAATTTATTTAATATAAAAAGTTTATATTATATTTTTATAAAGAATAAAAAAAGAAGAATTAAAGATGCAAGTATTTGGCGAAATGGAAAAAGAATTAAGCTATCTTGGATCTCCCACCATCAATTCCAATTATTTGACCTGTTATCCATGAACTTTCTTTAGTTAATAAAAATTTTGCCATTGCTGCAGAGTCTTCGCCCTCACCTATCCTTTTCATTGGATGTTTTTTAGCTATTCCATCAGAAATAATTTTACTTTTTAAAATTGGTCTTGATATCTTTGAATTTGTTATACTTGGAGCTATACAATTTACTCTTATTGATGGAGCAAATTCAGCTGCTAAAGATACTGTTAATCCTTCTATCGCACCCTTAATTGAAGCAATAATACTATGATTTGTAAAGCCTTTTTGAACTGCAATTGTTGAAAATAAAACAACAGATCCATTATTTCTTTTTAAATTATCTTGCAAGCTTTGAACAATTTCTACAATAGGAAAAAAATTTAGATCCAAACATTCTTGAAAGTCTTTTCTCTTAGCAATGCTTAAAGGTTTTAAATCTATAGAGCCTATACAATAAGCAATTCCAGCTATATTGGTATCTTTAAATTCATTTTTAATTTTATCAAAACTATTTTCTGAAAGAACGTCTAACACTGAATAAGAGCAGCTCAGTTGCGATGATAGTTTTTTTAGTTCCTCTTCATCTCTTCCAATTAAATGAACTTCTTTTTCTGCTTCCTTAAGTTTTTTTGCTAGATTTGACCCTATTGATCCTGTAGCTCCAAAAATTAAAAATTTCTCCATAAAAGTTTTTTATATTTTAAGAATCTTCGCCTTGCTTACTTTTTTCTAATCCAAGTAATTTACTATTTCTCATTCTTAAAATAAGTATAGATACTGCAATTAATAAGATAGCAACTGACTCATACACTAAGTTTACAGGAGCTGTATCTTTGTCTTGTAAGATTATAAATCTAGCTAAAGCTGTAATTGCGATTAATAAAGGATAAGTTATTCTTATTGATTTAGTCTCCCAAAAAAGACCAATCATTCCAATGACTTCAATATAAATAAATAATAAAAGTAAATCAGCTAACATTACTGATCTTTCATCAACCATTCTATAAACTTCGTTTAAGAATGCTATCGCTGTGGCAACTAATATAAATGCTACAGCTACTAATTGAACATTTCTAATTACTTGATTCATAACTAAATATATAAGTATATGTTATAATAATTCTAAACTATGTACACTTTGTCGCAATAATAGAATTACAATTTTTCAAAAAAAGTTTAGATTAGTTTTATGAAAAAAATATGGATTACAGGGGCAAGTAGTGGAATTGGAAAAGCTCTTGCATTAAAATTTGCAAAAGAAGGATGGCAAGTTGCCGCATCAGCTAGAAGAGAAAATTTACTTATAGAAATCTCGAAGTTAGATAAGAACATATTTCCTTTTCCTTTGGACGTTACAGACTCTGAAAATTGTAAAAAAGTCTTTGAGCAAATTAAAAAACAATTTAATGAAATTGATATATCGGTATTTGGTACTGGAATACATGATCCAGAGTCAGAAAAAAAATTTAATTTGAATTCAATTAAAAAAATTATGGAGGTTAATTTTTTAGGAACAATGAATTCTATCAATGCTGTCTATAATTATTATAAAGAAAAAAAAAATGGACAAATATCAATCGTTTCTTCTGTTGCTGGGTATAGGGGTCTGCCTAATGCAGGTGGATATTGTGCGTCCAAATCTGCGTTAACAAGTTTTACAGAAAGTCTTCATTTTGATTTAAAAAAATCAAATGTCCAGGTTTCTCTTATTAGCCCTGGTTTTATAAAAACACCAATGACAGATCAAAATGATTTTCCCATGCCAATGATAAAATCACCAGAATTTGCTGCAGAAAAAATTTTTGATGGTTTAATTAAAAAAAATAATTTTGAAATTCATTTTCCAAAATCTTTTACATATATAATGAAATTACTGAGAATACTTCCTAATAGTATTTATTTTTGGCTTGTTGAAAAGGGTATGAAAAAAATAGAATACTAATCCTTAACAAACATAACTGTAAGTTCAGCAACTTTTATTCCAAATTTAGTCATCGTTGCTCTATTAATTGCAACTCTTTCATCTTGCATAAATATCCAGTCATCAAATGTTATTTTCATTTCTTTGCCTTTAACAGGCACTAATAATACATATTCAAATTTAAAGGCTGGTCCATACGAATATCCTTTTGCTTTTCCAACCACATCTCCAGCAGTTCCTTCATAATTATGTTCATCAATTTTATCAATTTTCCACTGCCTTGTTTGAATTTCACCATCATTCCAAATAAACTTTTCGTCTAAGATTAATTGTTTACCATCCCATTTGCCGTTCAAATCAGCAGAAAATTGTCTTGTAACCTTTCCAGATCTATTTTGTAAAATTCCCCAAGCTTTTACGTTTCCAGATAAATAGTTTTCTATAATTAATCTTGGTTTTTGATCTTTAAAGTCTGTAGGTTTCATATTATTTCCTGAACAACCATTTAATAAAATTATAATAAATATAGCAAGTATTGTCCTCATATAATTATCTGTTACAAAGCGAAAATTGAATTAAATCTATATTTTTTGATTTGAAACCAGCTTCACAATAAGACAAATAAAAGTTCCACATTCTCTTAAAAGTTAAATCAAATCCTTGTTTAGAAATTTCTTCCCATTTTTTTGTAAATTCTTTTCGCCAAATATTTAACGTGTTAGAATAATGTAATCCGTAAGAATTATATTCATCTACACCTAATCCATTTTGCTTTGCATAATCATATAAACATTTTCTTGAGGGTAAAAAACCTCCAGGAAAAATGTATTTTTGGATAAAATCTTCTTTAGTTTTATATCTATCAAATAATTTATCATCAATAGTTATAGCTTGTATAGCTGCGGTACCATTATTTTGTAAATTATCTTTAATTGTTTTAAAATAATTTTTTAAATAATTTTTTCCAACAGCCTCAATCATTTCAATTGAAGCGATTGAATTATACTTATTTTTAACATCTCTATAATCCATCATATAAATATTAACTTTTTCATTTAGATGGTTTTTGTAAATTCTTTCTTTAGCAAATTCATATTGTTTTTTTGAAATAGTTATGCAATCTAGTTTTACATCAAAATTTTTTCCCAAATGTTCTGCAAATCCACCCCAGCCACAACCTATTTCTAAGATTTTGTGCCCTGCCTTAGGTTTAATTAAATTAACTAGTTTTTTGTATTTATTTATCTGTGCATCTTCTAAATTATTTTTGTTATCATCAAAAATTGCACTTGAGTACGTTAATGTTTTATCTAGCCAAAGAGAAAAAAATTCATTTCCTAGATCATAATGTTTAGAAATATATTCTTTACTTTTTTTTTTAGTATTTTTTTGAAAAATATTTTTTACAAAATTTACAAAAGAGAAATCTAAAAGTCCTGAAAATTTATAAATTATTTTTATATTTCTTGCAGTAAGTTCAATCAAATCAGAAAGATTATTTGTTTCAAAATCTCCACGCATATAAGCTTCGGCAAGACCTATGCTTCCTTTTCTTATAATTCCGAAAGCAAAGCCTGGTTTTTTTATGGTGAGTTCTACGTTTAAATCTTTTCCTTCTTCACCAAAATAATATTTTTTTCCATCATAATTTGTAATTTTTAATTGGCCGTATTTTATTAATTTTAGACTTTTGAATAACAAATTATCAGAAATATTTTGAATCATAATTAGGTTTCAAATGTAATGTTGTTTTTAATTTTATCCTTTTTTTTTACTAGTTTTACACCTTTTAACCAAAGTTTTAATGCCTCAAAATGTATCGCCCCAATAATTTTAAAAGACATTAAGGGATGCGACAAAAATGAAATAAGTAAATTTTTATTATTTAGAATTTTTTTCACTCCATCCTGTGAAGCAAATAAAACTTTTCCATTTTCATCATTTTGATTAATTACAACTGATAGTTTATTTTCTGGTTTTAAAATTTTAAAATAATATTCACAATTCATTTTAATAAACGGAGATACGTAAAATTTTTTTTTACAAGTATGTTCTAAAAATTGAGTTTCCTGATCTATCTTAAAAACATAAGTATGTTGTTCACCAAATGTATTTTTTACTTCATATAAAATTGAGATTAAATTTAAATTTTTATTATATATAAAAAAAATACTTAATGGATTAAATACATATCCCCACACTCTGGGGTAACATAAAAGTTTAATTTTAATTTCTTTTGTATCAATATTATTATTATTTAAATTTTTTTTAACCCAACTAATTAGAGAAGTTCCATCCCTGGGTCCATGGTCTATATCGTAAAAACTAAGTATGTTAAATTTATTATATGAAAACAATTTAAGTTCTCTTTCTAATAAATTTATTTCAGACAAATCAAGTAAAAGTGAAAAAACTTTATAATTAAAGTAGTGCGTTTTTGGTTTGAAGCGTTTATGAATTACCTTACCAGTATAAATAAAGGATGACTCAGTCATTTATATATTTTAACATATCTATTGTTGATTTTATTCCATCTTCGTGAAAACCATAGCCAAAATAACTTCCACAAAACAAAATATCCTTTTTATTTTGTAGTAAATTTAATCTTTTCTGATTCAGTAGTGCTTCGTGATTGTAGTATGGATGAGTAAAATTAATTTTTTTCAAAATTTTAGTCTCATCAATTTTAAAAAAGGGATTTAGTGTTAAAAAAATATTTTTATTTATTTTCAAATTTTGTAAAAGATTAATCCAATAGGTTATTGAATTTTTTTCAATGTTTGATTTATCTAAACATGAGTTCCATGAAGACCAAGCTTTTTTATTTTTAGGCATCGCTATCTCATCAGTATGAATAATTGCAACATTTTTTTTATATCCAAAATTAGATAAAATATTTTTTTCTTCATCTAGTGGATTTTCTATTAACGATAAAGCCTCGTCTGCGTGCGTTCCCAAAATTACCTTATCGTAAGTAAAAAATTCGCTTTTATCTCCATAATAGAGTTCGACACCATAAGAATTTCGCTTAACCTTATTTACTTTATAGTTTTTAAAATGTTCGCCACTAATTTTACTTAAAATTTTATTTACATATGTCTTGCTTCTGTGGCTAACTGTATACCATTGTGGTCTATTACTTAATTTAAATAAACCATGATTTTGAAAAAATTTAATAAAAAAATTTAGAGGCATTAATTTTGCTTCATATGGTGGCATAGACCAAATTGCAGAAACCATAGGTATAATATGATAATTAATAAAATAATTTGAAAAATTTTTTTTTTTTAAATAATTACCAAGTGTTTCGCTTTCATTGATATTTATTAATTTAGAACTTCTTCTATAGAAACTAATTATTTCGAAAAACATTTTTAAAAATTCAGGTTTTAATAAATTACTTCTATTTGAAAAAATCCCGTTTAAACCTTTTCCACAGTACTCTATATTAGTTCCTTTTACGGAAACTGAAAAACTCATATTACTTTTTTCAATCTCTATTTTATTCTCTTTAAAAAAATTTATTAAGTTAGGGTATGTTTCGTGATTAAAAACAATAAATCCAACGTCAATAGGAATATTTTTATTTTCTTTTTTATCGTATTGAATATTTATAGTGTAAGAATGTCCACCAAAGTGATCTTCTTTTTCAAATAAATCAACTTTGTATTTTTTGGATAAAAAATAAGCAGCACTAAGACCTGATATTCCTGAGCCGACAACAGCAATTTTCATTAGTTTTTATGATTATTTTTTTTTAATTTAAACATATTTAATTTAATATGAACAAGCTAAAATTAAGTACTAGCGCATAAAGACACCACATCAAATAAGGTATCATCAAATAGAAACTTAAATTACTTATTTTTTTATATTTAACAGTTAAAAAAATAATTAATAAAATTAATATAACTAAATTTACAAGCGCTAGTAATATATTATGAAGAACAAAAAAAACTACGCTCCAAGTAGTATTAAATAACAAATGAATTAAATAATAATAAATTAAATTTATATTTTTTGTATTTTTATGCCAAGCATTCCAAATAGCTATGGTCATTAATAAATATAAAATTGTCCAAACGGGGGCGAATACCCAATCAGGTGGATTTAAATTTGATTTAATTAATGAAGAATACCATGGTTCTTTATATGAATAAGTGGCAATCCCTCCTATGAAAGATGCTGAAAAAGTTATGATTAGAAGAAGAGCAAAAGATATAAATTTATTTTTGGTTATGTTCATATTTATTAAATTCGTAAAGTCGTTAATTTTTTTTAGTTAAAAATGTTTGAAATAAAATTGATACAATAATAATAGCTCCACCTATAATTACAAGAATTGGGGGTATTTCATTTATAAATATCCAAGCCCACAAAGGTCCAAATACTGATTCTGTTAACATTAAAACCCCTACTACAGCTGCTGGGGTTGTTTGAGAGCCTAAAGTTATAAAAATAAAACCAAATCCTATTTGAAAAAAACCTGCAAGCATTGCTAAAATAATATCGTTAAATGAAATTGATATATTTCCGGCAATAAAAAATCCTATAATTGCTGCTGACACTCCTGCTATAAATTGTGCCGGTACCATATCTATATTTGGAAATTTCCTTACTATTATAACTAAAATTGCAAAAGAGATAGGCATTATAAACGCTACAATGTTTCCAATAAATTGATCGCTAGATTGAATTGATAATGAGCTTCCTAATATTAGAAGAACTCCACACATTCCTAAAATAATTGCTATTAAAGTAACTAAATCTATTTTTTCTTTTAAAAAAAAATAGCCCATTGCTGCTAAAAAAATAGTCTCTGTTGTAATTATAAAATTAGTATTTGCAACAGTCGTAGTGTACATAGCAAAAACATAAGCAGCAAAGCCAACAGATAAAAATAAACCTGCAGTTAATCCAGGAAGACCTGAAACATAAAAAGATTTAAAAAAATTTTTTCTGTAAACTAATAATAAGTATAATGCTACAATAATTGAGAAAAAAAACTGTCTCCAAAAAAGGATCTGCCAAAGATTGGCTCCTTCAAAAGACTTTACTATGGGTCCTCCAAAACTTAGGCTAACTGCTCCAAGAAAAATAAGTATAGGACCTGGTATTTTTTTTAAAACTGTCATTTAACTTCTCTTATATGTTTTTCAATACTGTTTACATATTCCTGAAAATATTTTTCTGCGTTAATTAGGCTCACCTCTTTAAAATGAATTTTAGACCCCGGAGGTAATTGTACAACTTTGTCATAATCAGCGCTTATTACAACAGCTATCTTGGGATAACCCCCAATGGTTCCATGATCACAAAATAATATAATTGGTTTCCCATCGGCAGGTACCTGAATTACACCCTTTACCAGACCCTCAGATTTTATGTTTGTTGCAATGATATTTTCTAACTTTGTCCCTTCTAGTCTCATTCCCATTCTGTCTGATAATTTAGTGACTGTATATTCCTCTTTAAAAAAAGTGTTTAACGCATTTTCTGAAAAGTAATTATAATTTGTTCCCTTAATTACTCGAATTACTTTTTGATTAGAAAAATTATAATCAATTTTTTTCGATGAGAATTTTTGAATTTTTGATTTGTTAATATATATTTTTTGTCCTTGAGAAAATTTTTCTCCATTATTAGGTCCAACCTTAGCTTTTGTGTTAATTGAAAGGCTATCCCAAACTCTGTCCATTTTAAAACCGCCCTCAACTGCAAAATACCCAAAAACAGAGTTTTTGGTAGAAATTATATCAATTTGATCTCCATCTTCTAAAAAATAATTTTTAAAACATATTCCATCTTCTGCAGTTGAATTTTTTCTTAAAATTTTAAAATCAATATCACCAGTAATCGCTATATTGGTATTTCCATTAACTAATTTTAAACAAGGGCCTTGATACGCAAATTCTATTACGCCTTCATTTAAATTATTGCTTACAAGGGCGTTTGAAATTTGGAACTTACTTTGATCCATTGCACCACTTACTGTTATGCCTATATGATAAAAGTGAAATCTTCCTATATCTTGGATTGTAGTATTTATTCCAGGTCTTAGCACTTCTAAATAAGTATCACTCATTCCAATTTAAATATTCTTCCTTTGTTATTTTATAAAAACTTACTTTATCTCCAGGATTAATTAATAAAGGATTATCAAAATTTATTTTATTAAATATTTTTTTTGGTGTATTTCCAATTATATTCCAACCTCCTGGACTCTCATATGTATAGATGTTGCAAAATTGTTCTGTAATACCTACTGATCCTTTTGGGACTCTCACACGTGGTGTTTCTAATCTGTTTACTCTTAATTTTTGATCAATATCTCCTAAAAAAGGCATACCGGCTATAAAACCTGTCATGTAACAAAAATATTCTTTTTTAAGATGTGTTTCTAAAATTTCATTCTGAGAAATTTTTAAATTTTTTGATAAAGAATTTAAATCTAAAGCATATTCTTGATCACAACAAATAGGTATTTTTATTTTTTTCGAATTTTGATGGGTGTTATTTTTTATTTGCAAATTTTCTATTATTTTTTTAACTTTATCATAATTAGTTTCTTTTAAATCAAAGCTTACAATGAGTTTGTTATAAGATGGTGTGATATTCGTAATGCCAGAAATTTTATTATTTTTAACTAATTGTTTAATATGATTAAAATAGCTTAAGACATATGAATTAATTTTTTCGTTAACCTCTTGGCCAAAATCACAATATATCGCTGTGTCACCAAGATTTGATATATTTTTAATCATGTCATGTTATACTCTAGACTTTGAATTATGGAAATTAATATCAATTGCGATTTAGGGGAAAAATCAAAATTTCATTCAACTGAGAATGATCCAGATTTATTAAACATTGTAAATTCTGCAAGTGTAGCCTGTGGTTATCATGCTGGTGATGAAGAAACTATGAATAAAACAATTGAAATATCAAAAAGAAATGCAGTAAGTATTGGGGCTCATCCTTCATTTAATGATCCTGAAAATTTTGGAAGAAAAAGAATGAACTTAAATTCTTCAGAAATAACTAAACTTATTATAGATCAGTATACAATATTACAAAAAATTGCTGAGGATTATAATGAAAATGTCACTCATATTAAACCTCACGGAGCTTTAAATAATATGGCGTGTGAAGACTTTGATTTAGCAAATATAATTGCAAAAGCAATTAACAGTATAGATAAAAATATTATTTTTTTAGTTCCAACTGGTTCACAAATGGAAATAGCAGGAAGAAAACTTAATATGAAAATTGCATGTGAAATTTTTGCTGATAGAAATTATGAGGATAATGGCAACCTTGTTTCAAGATCAAAAAGCAATGCTTTAATAACTAATCCCGAAATTGCGAAAGAACATGTTTTAAAAATGGTTAAAAATCAATCTATAAACTGTTACTCAGGAAAACAAATACCTTGCAAGATTGATTCAGTTTGCATACATGGTGATAATGAAAGCTCTCTAGCTACAGCTAAAGCTATAAAAGAAAATTTAATAAAGAATGGTCTTAGCCTAAAAGCATTAAATAAAATGAAAAAATTTATATAATTATGCCAAAAAAATATCCTAGAAACATGATTGGTTATGGATCAAAAGAAATTAAAGTTGTTTGGCCAAATAATGCGAGATTAGCTCTACAAATAGTCTTAAATTATGAAGAAGGTGCTGAAAATTCAGTTTTACATGGGGATAAATATTCAGAAACTTTTTTATCTGAAATAATTGGAGCTAAACCTATAAAGGGTCGACATATTAATATGGAATCTTTTTATGAGTATGGTTCTAGAAGAGGATTTTGGAGATTGCATAAATTATTCAGTGATAAAAAAATTCCTGTTACAATCTTTGGTGTAGCGATGGCTTTGGAGAGAAACCCGGAAATTTGTAAAGCAATAATGGATGGTAATTACGAAATCGCCTCGCACGGATGGAGATGGATCGACTACCAAAATATAAAAAAATCAATTGAAAAAAAACACATGGAGCTTTCAATAAAAACAATTAAAAAAATATTTGGTGAACGTCCTTTAGGTTGGTATACAGGAAGATGTAGCCCGAATACTAGAGATTTAGTTTTTGAAGACGGAGGATTTTTATACGATAGCGATTCTTATAGCGATGATTTACCATACTGGGAATATAGAAAAAATAAAAAACAACTAATCATACCTTATACTTTAGATAATAACGATATGCGTTTTGCAACAAACCAAGGGTTTAATAGTGGAGATCAATTTTATAGTTATTTAAAAGATAGTTTTGATGCTTTATACGAAGAGGGTAAAACAAATCCTAAAATGATGTCAGTTGGTTTGCACTGCAGATTAATTGGTAGACCAGGTAGGATTCAATCTTTAAAAAAATTTTTAGATTATGTTTTGAAGTTTGATGATGTTTGGATTTGTAAAAGAATTGATATAGCCAAGCATTGGATTAAAAATTACTCATAA
>MDSZ01074149.1_pt1 | contig 12195 bp, 15 predicted proteins | sample 811201 | NCBI WGS metagenome assembly MDSZ01 (sample SAMN05326647, study PRJNA326480) | marine metagenome | isolation source: seawater | place: Indian Ocean: North | collected 2010
ATATTGTTAGCATCAAACGAAACCACTGTTGGTATTGGTTCTGGTCAACCAAGTAGATTAGATAGTTGTCAAATAGCAATTAATAAAATGAAAAAATTTAATCATGATACTGATAATTTAGTTGCAGCTTCAGATGCTTTTTTCCCTTTCGTTGATGGGATTGAAAAATTAGTGCAGTCTGGAGTTAGAGCAATAGTTCAACCCTATGGATCAATTAGAGATAAAGAAATAATTAATTTTGCAAACGAGACTGATACAGTTTTACTATTTTCGAAAACGCGTCACTTCAGACATTAAAAAATTTTATCAATTTTTGCAGCTAAAATAAAATCACTTTCAGCTAAACCTTTAATAGCATGAGTAAATATTTTAATTCTTGCATATCCCCATCCAAACCATAAGTCAGGATGATGTCCTTCAACTTCAGCTAATTGTCCTACTTTATTTACAAATTCCTGACTTTGTAAAAAATTATCAAATTTAAAGCTTTTAATTAAGTGAAAACCATCAATTTTGTCTTCGACAACTTCCCAACCATCAACTTTTTTTAAGTAGTTATGAATTTCATCTGCATTAAAAGGTGGAATATTTCCTTCACATGGTACACATTTCTTTTCTGAAAGATCTGACATACTAAATATTATTAAATTCTTTTTTTCTAAATTCAACTTGTTTCGTCAATTGATGATCGATAAATCTAGAGCCAAAAAAATCTAAATTTATTTCTTTATATGTTAAATCACCTATTATTTTAGCATAATTCAACCATTGAATTATAACCAAAAAATCAGAAATAGATAAACCTGGTACTGAATTGTTAAGTTTAATTGTATTAAAATTTCTTGTAATTTTTATATTTTCCTCAATTTCCTCCCAATTTTTATCATAATCCATAAAATTTTTATTATTTGAATCGGTAAATTTATAATTTGGAAATAATTTATAAAATTCTGAGCAACCTCTTTTGATGTCTACTTTGAATTCTAAACTGTTTTTTAATTTAGGTGTTATTTCACGCAAAATTTCTTTTGCCTCCTCAAGACTAGTACAATAAATCATACCTTTATATAATCCAGACACATCATTTCTAAATTCAACCATACACTTTCTTTGATTATTTTTAGAGAGATTTAAATTATCAAAAATAAAAAATAATCGTATTAAATCTAATACGCTTTTTGGTTCAATTTGAATTTTAAAACAAGCAAAACAAAATTTTGGAATTATTTTAGATTTATTAAAAACTTTGTGATGATAATCACAATTCAAATCTTTTGGATTTCTTCTGTATGCCTGAGTTTCAAAAAAATCTAAATTATTAATATTAATTGATAGTTTATTTAAAATATTAAGTGAATTTCTTAATATTAAACCCAAGGTATTAGTCTTAAGCAAATCAGTGAGTGAATATTTTTTTTGTAATAGCCTTAATTCATTATTAGCTTTAACTAAAGGATGGCTTGTGTCTGGAACATAATAAGTTAAAAGAAATATTAAACTTTTTAAAGCAACTATATTGTTACCTTTAATTCTAAGAGACTTTAAATAATTATCTACAGCTTTATCATATTTACCCTGACTTGCATAAACTAAACCTAAGTTATTATAGCTATTAAAATTATTTGGATCTATATCAATTACTTTTGTAAAATATTTGATTGCTTTTTCTTTTGCTCCTTCTTTTTGAAATATAATTCCTAAATTAGTATAGGAATGAACAAATAAAGGTTCTAAATTAATTGCTCTTTGATAATATTTTTTAGCTATTTCTATATTCCCTAACTTTTCATATATTAAACCAAGATTATAATAAGCAAACACTATAGATGGATCAATTTTAACTACTTCTTTATAGTATTTTATTGCATCTTTGAAATTTTTCTCCTTTTGCATTTGGAGCCCCAATTCAAATATCTCTTTAACTCTGGAATTGATAATATTTATCATTCAAAAATGGAGCGGGCAAAGGGGGTCGAACCCTCGACCTTCTCGTTGGCAACGAGACGCTCTACCACTGAGCTATGCCCGCTTATTAAAAGTATTATAGATAGCAGCCTATTGAAATGCAAGTATAAGTTAAAATAAATTTTTAAGTAAAATAATTAAATTCATTTAAATCTTTTTTAAATATTTCATTTAGTTTTTTTACAAATGCTTTATCTAAAATATTTTTCCAATTATTATCTGGACCTAAATTAAAAAAAGGGATCATTTTTTTTTTATTTTTAGAGTAAATTGCTTCGGAAAATCCTTTCTCTTTCTCATTCTTTTGAAGTTTTTTAAATGAAGTTGAATTAACTGAATTTCGAAGTTTTTGAACATCAAGTTTTTGATTACTTTTTGAAATTTTATCAACAAATTCAATTATTTCTCTTGTAACAAAAAAAGTCTTCTCTAATAAGTCTTCGTAACGAACAATTTTAATAGGTAAATCTTTTTGAATTTTCCAAGACTTATAATTATTCGACCATGAACTTATAAATTGAAAATTTCCGAAATCTTTACCTTCCCTATTATCAAAGATATATTTTTTATGATTTATCATCCAAGCTAATGAGTCTTCATAATTTAATTCATAGTGATTGGATAGAGAAGTTATTACATTTCTAGGATCTCTTATAATATATATACATCCTAAAGAATTTTGTTTATCAGTAAATGAATTGTTATTTATTTTACCAAAAACATTATGAGTTTTAAAAAATCTTAGTTTTTTATCTTGATTAATTTTTTCTTGAGCTTTTATCCAGAAATATGTTGTCCCTATCACTGATTTTGGGTCATATTTAAAACTTTCGAAATGTCTTTTTTCGGGAAACTGACCAATTTCTTTTATCAATTCATTATAAAAAATTCCATCTTTAGAATAATAATATGCACTTAGAAGTGTCCTAAGCCATGTATTTCCACTTTTAGGATATGAAGCAATCCAAATTATCATTTGAATAAATAATATAGAGTAATATTATTTTTTTTGTTAATAATATTTAATGATAAATTTACCTAAAGTAATACCAATTTTCCCTCTAAGTAATTTTATTATGTTTCCAAATACTTCAGTACCTCTAAACATTTTTGAACCCAGATATATTGATATGATAAACGATAGTATGAAGTCTGAAAAATTAATTGGTATGATCCAACCCAAAAATTCAAATAATAAAAACATAAAACCACAATTGTACGATACTGGATGCTTGGGTAAAATAACAAGTTTTAGAGAAACAGAAAGTGGAACATTCTTAATTGAATTAAAAGGAGTAATAAGATTTAAAATTATAAACGAATTGCAAACTGATAAAAAATATCGCTTATGTGAAGTTGATTACAATAATTTTAATACAGATCTTGAATTTAAAAAAGAAAATTTGAAATTCTCTGACTTAGAACTAATTTTTAAAGATTTAAAATCTTTGTTTGAAAAAAAAGGTTTTATAATTAATTGGAAAGCTCTTGAAAAACAAAGTCTAGATGAAATTATTAACGCACTTGCAATGGCATCACCCTTTACACTTGAAGAAAAACAAATTTTACTCGAAGCAAAGAATCTTGACATAAGAAAAAATAAAATATCAGAAATTCTTAACACATATAGTCATGATATTTTTAATAATACAACAATTCAATGATTAAAAAATAATTCCTTTATCCGCAATTTTGGTAAAAGCTTTATTCAAAACACTATTGTTTCCAATTCTTTTTATAGCTTTAGGTAAAATATTATGATTAATTTTTCTTTCTAAATTAAAAAATTCGTAAATTAAATCTATGCCATTAGAAAAAATATAATTTTTATTTTTAACTTTTTTTTCAAATTCATTACAAATAAACCTATCAAGTGGTAAACCTAGTCCAATTCTTTCTTTTATAATATCTATTAAGTTCTTGATATCTCTGATTGTCATGTTAAATCCTTGTCCGGCTAAAGGATGTATCCGGTGTAGCAAATCACCAAATGCGAGTATATTGTCATGGTAATATGATCTTAAAACTAAAGATTTTAATTTAAATGAATCTATTTTCTCAATTGATTTGATTTTATATTTAAAATTATATGAATTAATTAAATTTATAATGTTTTCATTATAATTAAGTTTTGAATTGTGAATTGAAAATACTATTGAAGTCTCATTTTTTGATATTGGTAAAAAAGCCAATGGACCTTTTTTGGTAAATATTTGTACAGCAACACAGTTAGATATTTCTTTATGCTTGATAATTGTTGTATATGCTCTGCTATCATATTCTTTTACAATTTTTTTATTAAAAAATTTTTTTGTTAAAAAGTTAGAACTATCTGTATTAATAATTAAATCATAATTATTTATATCAAGTTTTTTTTTCTCTAAATTAATTTTTTTACACAACTTTGACCTTAATAAACTTTTATTTATAATGTTATAGAGTTGATAATTTTTAATAATTGAAAAAAGTTGGTCCTTATTATTTTCAAAATTTAATATTTTTTCATTAATAAGATTATCACTCAAAATTTCAATTTTTTTCAATTTCCAAGCTATGGAGGATATATTTATTATATTATTATTAAAGTAATCAATATTACTTTTTGAGATTCCAAGAGTTCTTGACTTAGATATCTTATTTTTTTTATTTGAAAAAAAAATGTCAACTTTTATTTTTTCATTAACTAAAGCTTTTGCTAAAGTTAAAGCTGATAAACTGCTTCCAAGTATACAAACTTTCATATTATTTTTAATTTTAACAACAAAAATTAGATGATACAAAGTGACTAAATTGATTCATTTGTATGAATATTAAAAATACTGCTAATTTATTAATTAATTTTACCATCAAAAGGTTAGCTGAAATCTTTGGTGTAGCTATTTCTATCGCTGGAATTTTGCTACTTGTTGCACTTATGAGCTATTCTCCGCTAGATCCAAATTTTATTTTTCCTGAAAATACCGAGATAAGAAATATTCTGGGTTTTAAAGGTAGTTTTGTTTCAGATTTATTTTTTCAATCAATCGGATTGATATCTTACTTATTTTCTTTAACATTAATATTTACAGGTATTAATATATTCATAATAAAAGATTTTTTTTTGGTAATTGAAAATTTATTTTTTTCAATTTTATATTTAATATTTGGAACGTTATTTCTATCATATTTTTACGCAACAACATTCACTTTATATATAAATGGAAATGGTGGTTTTGTAGGTACATATTTAAATGAAACCTTTTTAAATTCGTTAATATTATTTAACGATACAATTTCTTATTATGTATTATCTGCATTAATAATAATTTTTTTTTTAATTAGTATTAATTTCCACCCTTTAAAATTTTATAAATTGATAAAAAAATTCTTACAAATATTCAACAAACATAAAGAAAAAAATTATACTTACAAAAGTGAAGTAATTAATGAATATATTCCACAAGAGGAAATTAAAAATCTTATTCAAGAAGATTTACCATTTATAAAGGCTGAATTTAAAAATGAAAGTGCAATCAAATTTGTATTACCTGATTTAAATTTATTAAAAACAGCAACAAAAACAGAAAAGGGAAATCTTGAAAAAAAAGAAGCCCATGATCCAAAGTTTTTAGAGCAAATATTGTTAGATTTTGGTGTCAATGGTAATATTAAAAAAATAAGTCACGGACCAGTGGTTACCCTAAATGAATTTGAGCCAGCTGCAGGTGTAAAAGTTTCGAAAATAATTAATTTGTCAGATGATATTGCTAGAAATACTAGCTCAGAGTCTGCAAGAATTTCAATTATTCCAGGTAGTAATACTATCGGTATTGAATTACCAAATAATTCTAGAGAAAATGTTTATTTGAGTGAAATTATAAATAATACTGATTTTAAAAAAAAAGATATTAAATTACCAATAGCATTAGGTAAGAGTATTTCAGGAAAACCTATAGTGGGAGATCTTTCTTCAATGCCTCACCTTTTAATTGCAGGAACAACTGGATCTGGTAAATCAGTTTGTATTAATACGATAATCTTGTCTTTACTTTTTCGACACACACCCGATAAATGTAAATTTATTTTAATTGATCCAAAAATGCTAGAACTATCAACATACGAGGGTATTCCACATCTGTTATGTCCAGTAATTACAGAAGCAAAAAAAGCAGCATCTGTTTTAGGTTGGGTAGTAAAAGAAATGGAAAATAGATACAGATTAATGACTAAAGAAGGAGTTAGAAATATTGATGGATATAATGCAAAACATAAACTTCCAATGCCTTACATTGTGGTTGTTGTTGATGAGATGTCCGATTTAATGTTGGTGGCTGGCAAAGAAATTGAAAATTATATTCAAAAACTATCACAGATGGCGAGAGCTGCTGGAATTCACATAATAATGGCCACACAAAGACCTAGCGTTGACGTAATAACCGGGACGATTAAAGCAAATTTTCCAACTAGAATCTCGTTTCAGGTAACATCAAAAATAGATAGCAGAACAATTTTAGGAGAACAAGGAGCGGAACAGTTATTAGGAAAAGGTGATATGCTGTACATGTCATCAGCAAACAGAATAATTAGAATACATGCACCATTTGTTTCAGACAATGAAATAGAAAAAATAAATAATTTTTTAAGATCACAAGCTGAACCAGATTATATAGATGAAATACTTAATTTTGCTGATGAAAAAGAAATTGTAGATAATCAAAATTTAGGAGATAAGGATGATTTATACCAGCAAGCAATTGAAATAATTCGATCTGAAGGTAAAGCTTCTACATCTTTTTTACAAAGAAAACTTCAGATCGGTTACAATAGAGCTGCAAGAATAATTGACATGATGGAAGCCGATGGAATAGTGAGTAAAGCAAATCATGTTGGTAAAAGAGACGTTCTTTAATGAAAAAAAAATTATTAGTAATTTTTTTTTGTTTTTTAATTTTCTATGCAAATGCAGATAATAAAGAGAAAATTGTAGAAAATTTAAAAAATACCTCGAATTTTAGTTTTCAATTTGAACAAAATATAAATGGTAAAGTTGAAAATGGAAATTGCACAATTAAATATCCAAAAAAAATTTACTGTATGTATAACCAGAATAATAAGATTTTGGTTTCGAACGGAAAATCTTTAGTTATTAAATCTGCATCCAGTTATTATCGTTATCCACTAAAAAAAACACATCTGGATAAAATATTAGATAAAAATTTTATAATAAATAAAATTTATAGTTTAAATGAGAGTAAGATTAATAACACTTATATAAATTATACAATCACAGAAAATGAAAATAAGATAGATATTTTATTTGATTTTAATTCACTAGAATTAATTGGTTGGAAAACAAAAGATATATATCAAAACACTGCTTTCACTTTGCTTAACTCAGTCAAAAAAAATCAAAACATTAACCAAGAATTATTTAAACTCCCATCTCAAAATTAAACCTTAACTATTTCAGATTTGAAAATTTTCATCCCTCTAGAAACATAATTATTTAAAGCATTTTTATGATCTAATGAACATGTATGTAACCAAACCCTGTTTACATTTTTGTCAAAAGATTTTTTTATAGCCTCTGATAATAAAAAAGATCCTAATTTCTTGTTTTGGTACTCCTCAAGAATACCAAAGTAAGCTATTTCGACTTCTTGTTTTTCAAAATGGAAGATTAATTCAAAAAAACCAACAAGTTCATCTTTATTTTTCAGCACATAAGTTTTAACTTTTTTATTTGAGACGTAATTAATCCATTGCTGCTCATCCCAAATTAACCTATCTTTCCACTTGTGCTTTTTACCTATAGTTTTGTAGAAAAACCTGTTTAATTGAAAATTTAATGGATCAACTAAATTTAATGTTAAACCATCTAATGGCTGATGTTCTTCATTTAATTCCTTAAGTGATCTAATCTCTAAATAATTTCTTTTTACTTCCTCTGTCACTCGACCATTTTCCCAACCCTTTCACCTCCAAATAAATGAAAATGTAAGTGAGGGACCTCTTGACCACCATGGTCGCTAATATTTGCTAGAGCTCTGTAACCCTGGCCTACTTCTGTTGAAATTCCAAGCTTTTTAGCGACGATATTTATACCTTTTAACAGTCCTACCATTTCTGCAGATGAAGCATTTAAACTAAAATCATCTAGATCTAAATATTTACCTTTAGGAATTATTAGAGCGTGAATTTTTTTTTGTGGATTTATATCATGGAATGATAAAACAAAATCATCCTCATAAATTTTATTACAAGGAATCTCTCCTCTTAAAATTTTTGCAAAGATGTTATTATCGTCGTAACTCATTTCTCTCTTTTCTCTAATTCTTGCATTACATCCTCAACTTTAATATCATTAGCTTCAAGATACATTAATAAATGATAAAAGACATCTGCAGCTTCATGAACCTTGTTTGAGTTTTTTTCTACTGCTTCTATTAACTCTTGAATTTCCTCTAAAACTTTTGCTTTGTTTAAAACTTTGTCATCGAGTAACTTATTAGTGTATGAACCTTCAACAGGATAAGATTTTCTATCTCTTGCAAGTTTTATTAATTTTTCTAATTTATTAAGCATTTTAAATTCTAACAGGTATCCCTTTTTTATCCAAATATTCCTTAGCTTCTTGTATCGAATATTTACCATAATGAAATATCGACGCTGCTAAAACTGCACTAGCATTTCCTAATTTAATTCCATCTACCAAATGGTCTAAATTACCCACACCACCAGACGCGATCAACGGAATATTTACTTTAGAGGATATTTTAGATATTAAGTCAATATCATATCCAAGTTGAGTACCATCCTTATCCATAGAAGTAACAAGAAGCTCACCTGCCCCACTATCTTCCATTTTTTTAGCAAATTCTAATGCATCAATACCAGTGTTATTTCTTCCACCATGAGTAAAAATTTCCCATCTATCAGAATTTTTTTTAGCATCAATCGCAACAACAATACATTGTGAGCCAAATTGTTTGGAGCTTTCAACCACTACTTCTGTATTTTGAACTGCTGCGGTGTTAATTGATACTTTATCAGCCCCACAATTTAATAGCTTGTTAATATCCTCAACACTTCTAACACCACCACCAACAGTAAGTGGAACAAAGCATTTTTTTGAAGTTTGCTTTACTACATCATAAATGGTGTGTCTATTTTCATTTGAAGCAGTGATATCTAAAAAACAAATTTCATCTGCACCTCCATCAGAATAAATTTTAGCTTGTTCAACAGGATCTCCTGCATCTTTTAAATCAACAAAGTTAATACCTTTTACAACTCGTCCATTTTGAACGTCTAAACATGGTATAATTCTATTCTTAAGCATCTAATTCCTTTGCTAATTCCTCTAACTTAATATCCCCATCATAAATTGCTTTTCCTACTATTATTCCTTCTATATTTTTATTATTGTATTCTTTAGCTTTTTTAATATCATCTATTGAAGAAACTCCACCAGATATAATTACTGGACAACTAGAATTATCAGCAATCTTGACTGTTTCTCTAAAATTGGGACTTTGTTTCATACCATCTCTATTAATATCTGTATAAATTAATCTGCTCACTCCATAATCATTTACCTTTTTTAAATAATCTAAGGTAAGTTGATGAGAATTTTCTTTCCAGCCTGAGACAGACAAATATCCATCTTTAGCATCCAAACCTAAAGCAATTTTATTTGGAAATTTTTCACAAGCTACTTTTAAAAAATTTTTATTTTTTATTGCTGCACTTCCTAGAATAACTTTCTCTACTCCAGTATCCAAGTATTTTTGAATACTCTCAAAGCTTCTAACTCCTCCACCAATTTCAATTTTGAGATCAAATTTAGAAACTATTTCTTGAATAATGTCTAAATTAACAGTTTGTCCAGTTAAAGCTCCATCCAAATCAACTATATGTAAATTTTTAAAACCATTTTCTTTATACTTTTTAGCCTGTTCAACTGGAGATATATCATATTCGGTTTGTTTATTAAAATCTCCTTTAAGAAGTCTCACACATTTTTTTTCTTTTATATCTATAGCTGGAAAAATTTTCATCAGTAACTTTTAAAAATTGCTATATACATAGTCTAATCGTAATTTAGATTTAAATATCTGTTTATAATTATTTTTTATCAAAAAATTATTAACATCACCAAATTTAATATCTCCTGACTCAACAAGTACTAAACATTTATTTTCTTTTAAATTTTTAGCCAAACCTCTCAAAACGCTTAATTCATGACCTTCCACATCAATTTTTATACATAATTTTTGATTTTTATAACTAAATAGTTTGTCACCAACTTTTAAATTTGCCTCAAAAATTTTAGAATTATTAACATCATGATTGTTTTCTAAAATAACAGAATTTGTTTTCGCATATCCATGTTTATACCAAGTTATCATTTTTACTTTTTTTTCAATATCTGAAAGACCATAATTAAATATTTCTACATTCTCGAAAGAATTTTTAGTTAATGTTTTTTTTAACTTATCAAACGCATCTAAGTTGGGCTCGTAGGCTTTAACTTTTAAGTTTTTAAATCTGTTTGCAAAATAAAAAGAAAAATACCCTGAATTAGCACCGATATCTAAAAAATTTGGAATATAATGTTGGTTAATTTGATCTGTCAAAAAACTTACAGAGTCTTGCTCATATTCATTGTAGAGAATTATTTTTCTATCAATAGGATCTAAAAAATCTAAATAAAACAAAATATTATCTATATTATAAAAACCTTTATTTTTATTAAATAATTTTAAAACTTTAATTCCAACTGAGGGTATTAATCTCTTAAGAATAGGTATTTTTAAAAATAACCCTCGCATCAAAGATTAATAAAATTTTCAATTATATTTAAACCAAGCTTATCACTTTTTTCTGGATGAAATTGTGTTCCAAATATATTATCTTTCTCAATAGCACTAACTATGTTTGATGAATAATCTATTGTTGCAGTGATCACACTTTTGTCTTCTGGAATAAATTCATAACTATGAACAAAGTACATGTGAGAATTATTCTTTATATTTTTAAAAATCTTACTCTCGTTAAGTATCTTTAGTTGATTCCAGCCTATATGAGGTAGTTTGAATTTTCCTTTTTGATTATCTATTTTTGATACTTTGCCAGATACCCAACCAAGTCCCTTTGTTTCAGTTTCCTCATAACCAACATCAGCAAACATTTGTAGACCAACGCAAATTCCTAAAAGAGGTTTTTTACGATTTATTGCAAAATCATTTAAAACATCTATTAAGCCCTTGATCTTATTTAGGGCATCTATACAACTTTTAAACGAACCCTGACCTGGTAAAACTACTTTATCACTAGATTTAATTTTAGATATATCAGAAGTTACTTCAATTTTTACTTTATCTTCTGCTACTGCCTTAAAAGAGTTTATTACTGAGCTAATATTGCCCGAATTATAATCAACAATTGTAACGTTCATTAAAATTATAATGACCCTTTAGTTGATGGAACGCTTTTTTTGTTTCTTGGATCCATCTCTAATGCAGCTCTTAAGGATCTTGCTAAAGCCTTGTAGCAAGACTCGATTATGTGGTGGCTATTATCCCCGTAAATATTTTCAACGTGCAATGTAATACCTGCAGACTGAGAAAAAGCTTGGAACCATTCTTTAAACAACTCCGTATCCATTTCACCCAATTTCTCAACTTTTAATTTTACTTTCCAAATTAAATAAGGTCTGTTTGAAACATCTATTGCAACTCTCGTTAATGTTTCATCCATTGGGATAACTGAGTGAGCGTATCTTTTTATTCCTACAAATTTTTTTGCAGCTTTCTTCAAAGCCTCACCTATAGCAATTCCAGTGTCTTCAGTTGTATGATGAAGATCAATGTGAGTGTCTCCTTTTGCTTTTAATTTTAAATCAATCAATGAATGCTTAGATAATTGTTCAAGCATATGATCCAAGAAACCTATACCTGTATCAATTTGGTATTTGCCTTTTCCATCAATATTAACTTCTACATTAATACTAGTTTCTTTTGTTTTTCTTGATACTTTTCCTATTCTAGCCATATAATTTCAATGGTATACATACATAATTCAACTATATCAATATTAGACTCGACACTTGAAGTATCAAAAATAGTTACCATTTATTAGATATGACAACAATTGTATTAGTTAGAAAAAATAACGAAGTAGTAGTGGCTGGTGATGGACAAGTAAGTATGGGAAATACTGTTGTCAAAAGCACTGCTTCAAAAGTAA
>MDSZ01193773.1_pt1 | contig 12194 bp, 8 predicted proteins | sample 811201 | NCBI WGS metagenome assembly MDSZ01 (sample SAMN05326647, study PRJNA326480) | marine metagenome | isolation source: seawater | place: Indian Ocean: North | collected 2010
ATTGGAACCATCGAAAATCATACGGGTTTGAAAAAGCGTATGATTTTGGAACCATTTTGTTATTTTCGTCTCTATCGACGCGAAGAACGACGTATTCGCCCATCAAATTAGCGCGGAAGGTTGGTACGGTGCATACGAAGATCGTGCTCGATTATGAGAGCCGGAGAGTGTCTGTGTCGCGCACGAGACGTGGTTCGACGTTTCATCATTTAAAACGTATCCAATTAATTCGAAGAAAAAAAAGCAAAAAGCAAAAAGCAAACAACAAAAAAAAAGCAAAGAAAAAAGAGTAAAAAAAAAGAGTAAATCTAGATTGGGCAAATCCGAGATCCTAAAAATAACGACCCAGAACGCGCCATTTTTACTTTTAAATTGATTTGCCTGACTCAGCAGAAAAAGTAAAATAAAGTAGTAAAATAAAAGTAACCGCCATTTCTCGAATGTTCGCGACGTTTCGCTCAACAACACAATAACAAACGAGACCCCCGGCGATAGATTCCGACGGTTCGAAATCGATGTCGAAAAAAACTGGCGTTGGTGCGTGCGGAAGAATGTCGCGCGGGAGCGCTTCTTGTATTCGCGTTCGAATTGCTTTATTATTACTTTTTTCTGTTTTTGGAAAGGATTAAATCCGGCCGACGTTTCGTTTTTGGTTGTGAAGTGAACTCATCATCGTCATCATCATCGAATGCCTCTCTCTCTCTCTCTCTCTCTTCTCCGACCACCAAAAACGCACACGCACAGTTAAATGGTTCAACGCGTCCAGAGGGTTCGGGTTCATCGTTCCCGACGACGGGAGCGAAGAAATCTTCGTGCACCAATCGCACTTGAAAGCGGAGGGATTCCGCAGTTTACGAGAGGTACGTTTTAATTGATCCCCGAAGAGGCTTGAAGTGACCTTACTTTTTTGAATAATATACAGGGCGAAAAGGTGGAATTCGACGTGGACGCGCCCGAAGGGGAGCGGACGAAAGCCATCAATGTGACTGGGCCAGAAGAAGCGAACGTGTTAGGGGCTAAAAGGAAATATCGCAGGGCTAAAGAAGGAGGAGGGGGAAATCCGACGACGAACGAGGATGCTCCGGACACCGGAGCCCCCGAATAGACGTCGACTTCTTTGTTGAGGAGAACTTTATATCTTTCGATTCAATTTCTCGATATCTTCGATGTAGATCATCGTTAATAACACCAAGACTCGGAAAGAAAACACCATCCGTGACATCCTGCTCTGGGATTACCGTTCGGTTTCAGATTTTGACGGGGAGAAAAATTCTAAATAATAGTTGGCTTGGCGAAACTATGTGTGTTTATAATACCTGTCCCGCATGGAAACGTTTTCTCTATTAGAGAGAAAGTGTGTATGTAAAATATTTCACCGCTGCATATGTATATCACCTAGAATTAGAATGCGGGACGACACACTACTCGAATAAGCCGCGTGGAATGCCTCCCCCAAAAGCCAGAATAGAAGAGAGTAAAACCAGAGAGTCATTTATCGCGCGCAAAACAAACAGAGCGTTTCGCGCGTACGAGTTTTAAACGAAAGAAGAGAGAGAAAGAGAGAGAGAGAAAAAGTATAGAGTTTCACCACCTCAAAGGACGAGAGAAAAGAGAGAAAAGAGAGAAAAGAGAGAAAGAGAAGACCGAACATCACGCGTGATGATTGATTCTTCATAGATTAAATTTGCAAGCTGCTGTACATCACCCTCGCCGCGCGCGCTTTCAAAACGTTCAAAAGAGTCCAAAAAAATCCTCCTCATTTCATTATTATTCTTCTTCTTTGGAATGTCGTATAAAAAGCATCACAGATAAAGCCATAATAACCGAGTTCTCGTCGCGATTATGACGACTCTGACGACGACTCTGACGACGACGACGACGACGACGCGCGAGACCGTCGCCGCCAGAACTTCTATCTCGTCTCCGGTGGTGCCTCGTCTTCTCGAAGACGCCTCGCGTCGACGCGTGGTGAAGCAACAGTTCAAACGTTTCCGTCGGATTCAATTCGATGCGTATCTTTCCCCGACGGAAGTGGAGGTGGTGCGAGAGGAATACGAACGAATTCGAGAGAGACACCGCGCTTTAGCAGACGAAGACGAAGACAGTACCAGGACGAGAGACGAGAGTTGGATCGTGCGTAAGAATGGATGCGTGCTGTCTTCGTTCGTTTGCGCGTGTTCGTTCTTTGAAGAAGAAGAAGAAGACAGTTGCACACGGAGTGAAGAGAAGAAGAAACGAGCGACAGCGCACGAGACGTGGAATCATCGAGACTGCGCGTCGAATCCTTCGAGTGGGAGCATATTTGGGAAACGAGTGAGTGAGTTGGTGTATAACATGGGGAAGATTGGGGAAATGGCGGAGTTCCTGTTGAGAGCGATGGTGGAGGAGGGCGAGGCGGAGGACGAGGACGAGGGCGTCAAAGAAGACGAGGAGAAGAAGATGAGTTTGAAAACGAAACGAAAACGAAAGGGTTTCGATGCCGATACCGAAGAGTGCGTGTATCTATTCAACGATCAGTACATCGTGAAACCACCACACGTGGACGGCGTGGCGTTTTCTTGGCATCGAGACGGGCAATATGAGACGTGGAAGACTCCCGAAAAATCCGTCGCGTTGCCGTACCTTTCCGCGTGGGTGGCTTTAGACGACGTGAGCGAAGAGAATGGCACGCTAAGATTTAAAAAAAACGAAAAAGAAAGATTTGGTCCAGATTTTGACGTGGCGTCGATTCGAGACGAAGACGACGATATTATAGCAACCATGAACGCTGGGTCGATTGTATTTTTCATGAGCGATGTTTTACACGCGAGTGGAAAGAACATGTCAGATGAGACACGGCGCGCGTGGATGCCGCAATATAGCTTAGGATTGCCGACAGAACATGAAGATAGCAAAGATAGTTTTAGATGCTTGCGGACACAAATTTCTAGGTAAAATTTTATAGTTTGCTATGATTACAATACGTACGTAGTATATTAGTTTTCTTTTCTACACTCTTATTTGCCAAATTGCGCATAATTTCATCACGCCGCCGTCTGATGAGGCACAGTCCCAGCACCAGCAGCCTGGGCGGCGGCTTGTTTTGCCTTCATTCTTTGACGCTCTTTCTTACCTTTCCGTCTAAATACTTTTGGTTGTTGTTGTTGTTGTTGTTGTTGTTGTTGCTGCTGCTGCTGCTGCTGCGGCGGCGGCGGCGGCGGATGACCGTGAACGGTGTGCCCTTGCTGATTCGACGGAATCATCCCGATTTGTTGCATAACGTTCAAGGCATTATTCGTCGTAGGTGCGACGACGCGGTGTTCGTAAGCACCATTTGATTGTTGATGATGATGATCTTGCGCGGGTGATGGAGGGAGACTGACTGCGTTTCGAAATATCACGTGCAATGGGTCTGTAATTGCATTTGTGCTGTTGTCATTGTTGTTATTGTTGGACAGAGATTCTACTCCTTGCGTCATCGTCGGATCTTTCCGAACGATGTTCTTCTTCGAGTTCCGCTTCTTCTTTGGCGGCGAATCCGATCGCGACGAACGCTTTTCTTCGTCTTCACCGTCTTCTCCGGCGTTCTTCTTATTCTTGTTCGGCTTTTTCCGTTGTTGCTGCTGCTTTGGAACCACCGGAGGAGGAGGTTGTCTTGGCAACGGCGGAGGAACACCCATGCACGCGCGTGTCGGTGCCCCGGTATCGCTCGTAGTCTTCTTCTTGTTCTTCTTGTCTTTCTTCGAGCCGATATTTTTCGCATTTTTTTGTATTCCATCACCCTCTCTCGTCACAGCCGCTGGAGCCGTGGCGGTTTTCTTGTTCCTATTTTGAGCATTCTTCCTATTCGGTTTCTTCTTGTTCTCATTCTTCGTCTTACCAACCTCTTCAAACATCATTGCATCTTCTTCATCCTTCCTCCTTTTTTCCTCCAACGCTACCCGTTCTCTCTCCAACCGCTCTCTTTCCATCTCAATTTCTCTTTGCTTTTCCATCGCAATCTTCTCCGCAATCTCTTTCCGAACTTTTTCGCTCCTCTCGCTCGGGAGCTCGTCGTACTCGTCTGGATCTCTGTTCCCTTTCGTGGCTAAAGGCCAAAACGGTCTCGGAGTTGCCTCGTCGCTGTTGGTACTCGGTCCACACCCAACGAACGGATGCGCTTTCACGTCGTCGTCGTCGTCGTGGTAATCTAAATCTATAACCACTACGGTCACGTCGTCACGGTTATCAAACTTGGCTTTTTGAGACAACTTCACCAATGCCGCCGCTGCATTTTGACAATTCATCTTTCTCGTCTCCGCGCTGACCATCTTAGGCGTCGCCGCATCCCACAATCCATCGCTTGCGATGACAATTCTACACGCCATAACTCCTCCCGAATGATTCGCTCCTCTTTCCAACAAAACTCTGCTCACGTCCGGAGTCGCGATGACCCCGCCTTTCTTGCCGTCTCGATCGCCGATGCTTCTGGAGATGGCCAACCCTCCTGGCCACACTCTTAACGGTCCAACTCCTCTTCTCTCTCCATTTGGACCGTCTTCAAACTCCGTTGGCCGCACTTCCCCGCCGCTCTCTACGATACGTTTCCTCTCTCCGTCCGAACAATCCAACCTGTGTTCGTTGCTCAATCTCGACGTCCCTTTCCTATTCGGCACGTCCAAAATAGCCAACGAATCCCCAACCGCCGCGGTGGTCACGTTCCTCCCGTTCACAATAACCACCGTGGCTGTGCATCCGGAGTGTATATCTTTCCTCAAAAACTTTTCGTCCAGAGTTTCAAACGCCAGCTTCAACGCCGACGGGAGAAGGTACTCAAATACGTCTTCCGGGTTCTGCGCGCGTGAGAGAGAGTGTGTGTGTGAGTGAGTGTGTGAAAGAGTGAAAGAGTGAGAGAAAGAAAGAAAGAAAGAAAGACGAGTCCGCGAGATTCGAGAGATTTTTTTGAGAGTATATTCGTCGTCGCTGCGTCGTACCCGGTTGGTTTCCACCACTCTCGTTTTCTCTTCGTCGTTCAGTTCGGCTTCCAAACTGTCGAGCGCTTTCAAGAGACATTCGAGCGTTTCTTCCGCGCAAAATTGCGCGCACTCTTTGCCTCCGTGGCCGTCGAAGAGCGACGCGAAGACGAATTCAACCGAATGATGATGATTCGCGGGGAGACGCGCGTCGTCGTCGTCGTCGTCGTCGCGACTTGAATCACGACGACGACGACACAGATTGCGCTCAAAATCTCTAACGCTTTTGGACGTCCACCGCGCGTCGACGGTTCCGCGCTCGACGTCTTCGCCCTTCTGAATCTTGCGGGATTTCGCGTACCGGACGAACGGGTAGGTACGCGTCGTCGTCGTCGTCGTCGAGCCCACGTCGTCGTCGTCGTCGCATTTTTTTTGCCGATGGGACGCCATCGATGAGCGTTATGTCGAGACAGAGACTGGTGTTGGGTGTGACGTTTTGGAGAGGGAATTGAAAGACAAAATGACACATAAAGTAAAGGAGACGCTTTGCGGTACTACGCGGTACACCACCAAAAGGAACACCAACAAGACATCTACTACTTCTACACGTCTCTCTTCGCTGCTGCTACTCCACATCGCTCACGTCTTCCACGTCCACGTCGCAGGAGAGTTCGTCTTCCAACTTTTCCACTTCCTTCTTAAACGTGTCCTCTCGAAACGCGCCGTCGATGAGTCGCACCGTCGCCTCGCAAAAGTACATCTCGTCGTCCCCATTGCGCCCCGTGCTGCTCGTCGTCGTCGTGTTATTATTAAACGGTGACATTTTCGTGTCCATCCGTAGCGCTTCGATGTTCAACCCGCATTTCGCGAGCGTTTCTGTGACCCGCGACGTGATCCCTGGGAAGTTCGTCGCTCTGATGATCAGCTTCTTATACCCGCGCGACCGCGCGTGCGCTTCGTTCCGCCGAGTCTCCGGCGGTACCTCTCTGACGTCGCACGTGAATCTGTCTATGTGTGCATCGAGCGCGTCTTGCAGCGCTTTTTTCGTCTTATTATTATTATTATTATTATTATTATTATTGTGTTTCTTCGCGACGGAGACGAGTGCCGTTATCGTAAAATCCGAGCCGAGTTTCGCCAATCGAGCGGCTTCGATGTCGGCTCGAATCGCGCTCGCCGCCCGAGAAAATTGGGCATAAATCCCGGGCCGGTCGCGGCCGTACCCGGTGACGAGGAAGGCATCGACGACGTTGTTGGGAGCAGCAGCATCCTCCTCCTCCTCTCTTTCGTTTTCTTTTTCTCGAGTGGTCGTGTTCGTCGTGTTGTTGGACGAAAAAAGACGAAGAACGCGTTGCTTCGTCGTCGTCTCGAGTCCCATGGTAACGACTTTTCCTTCTTCGCTTTTTTGACGACGATGAAAATGATGATGATGATTCGAGTCATGCTGCTGCACTCCACCGAGCATCATCATCGTCGTCGTCCTTTGAAAAGAGAAGACAAAGCCTACTAAAAACGGGTGGTGGTGATGATTATTATTATTATTGCGGTGGTTCGTCGGAGAAATAAAAGGTCCTCCTCCTCCTCCTCCTCCTCCTCCTTTCGACTGTGAGGACGCTCTCAAAGCGACGCCGCGCAGCATCCTTTCTCTATTACTATATGAAGAGAGAGGTTCTTCTTACACCCAAAAAAAAACGAAAAAAAGGGGTTTAGGGTTTTTATATGTTTAGGGTTTTGGGGTTGAAGAAAAGTCTTCAAGAAGAAGAAGAAGAAGAAGAAGACTTTGGTTATTACGCATTTATGTATTATTACACGCCGATGACGATGACGATGTCTTCGAAGTCGTTTTTTTCCTCCTTTTCTTCGATGAGCGCGGTGGTGCCGGCGAAAAAGGTGACGACGACGACGACGACGACCGTGATGACATCGAGGCGACGGCGGAGGAGGAGGAACGGACGGCTTTTTTGTACCGAAGATGATTATCATCATCATCATTTTCATCATCGGTCCTTTAAAGGAGAAAAGGAGCAAGATTATTCGTCCGACGCGCACTCGCGAGGAAAACCGAACAACGCGAAGAGCGAACCGTACAGGTTCATGGGGCGGACGGTGAAAGAGGACCACGTGTTTGATTCTCGGATGGCGAAAGAGTTCGCCTTGGACGTCGTGTCGGAAGAAACGGGCGTCTCGAGGGATGATTTGGAAAAGAATCTCGGCAGTTTGAAAAGTTTGTTGCCAGAGGTGTCGTCGACGACGAGCGCGGACGCGTATCGAGCGTCGCTAAATATAAAATTGGTCGCTCGGAACGCGATTAAGATTAAATCTGTGTTTAAGGAGTTGAAATCGAATGTATCCGAGATGATTGCGAAGGATTTACGTTTCGCGTTGGACGAGCGGGCCAGCGAAAAGTGCGAACGCGCGTTGGAGATCTTAACGAAAAACGGCGAGATGGAGAGAGAAGAGGCAGAGAATTTAATTTACGCGACGCACCGGTTCTGTGCCGATAAGGATAAGATGCTGGCATTTTGCGAAGAACAGACGTTGTTGGAGGTGTGCGAGAACGTGAAGAGGATACGTTTGGCGGTTGGAAAGACGTTTTTAGCACATAAAGTTGCAGAAAAAGGCGACGCGGCGGTGAATATGCTCTTTGAATCCGAGAAGAACACAGCAGCGTGCGATGCGGCGAAACAACTGGTCCAGAGAATGCCGAATGATTGTAACGTGGGGCTGATGGTGTCAGACTTTCCGAACCTGCTACTCATGGATATCGATCGGTTGTTTTCTGACTTGACGAGCGCGTTCAAATCGACGCCGCCGGAAGAAACTTTACGAAGAGATCCGAGTGTTTCTTTCAGGGTACGTTCGTTTAATAATTCGTACGAAGACGATGGATTCTCCGAAGACGATCGAATCTGAATGATGATGATTGAAGAGGAAGAAAAAACTCTTCGTCGCGTTTCTTCGTTTTGTTGTCGACGTCGATTCGCGCGGCTTGTGGTAACTTCTTTCTCTCACTCTCTAAAAATCTTCTCTTCTTCTTCATGATGATGCACGCGTAGTTTGAGAAGAACTCAAAACGCTTTCGGAATTTGCGCTGACGAAGAAACAATAATCTCATTCATTCTAAACACAATGTACGTATGTAGTTTGAAAATAACAGCGCAAAGTCCCAAGCTCTCGGACCGGCGGCGAATACTATGCAAGCCGACGAAGACAATTTTGGTTTGATGCGCGAGTTACCGAACAGTCGTCGACGCAATATCCTGGCCGGTGCATTCGCCGCCTTCCTCTTTGGTGGCAACCTATCGCTAAAATCGCCGCATCAGTTTGCCTACGCGTATTCCGAGGATTACGAAAAAGACACCTTAGAGTTTCTCGCGAAGACGAAGGCATTCATCGCCAAGCAAAACGATTACGAGGACGTGTATGAATCGTACATGAAGTGGAACACGAAATACAGCGTTCCAGGCGCAGTGGATACGAAACGATTCGGGAAGAGTTTTCTTTTGACGACGAAGATTTTCAGCTTAGTAAAAGGTGGGGACATCGATGGCGTGGAGAACAAAGCGAACGAGTGGGTGAATGTCGCTTCCGCCTTGACTGACGGTTCTTTAAGCGGTAAAGAAGCGAAAGATACGTACGGGAATCTCGTCTGGGCCAACAATGATAAGTCTGATCCGAAGAATAGAATCGGTTTGTGCGCGTTTGGCGAAACCGCAGGGACAAAGTTCTTCAACATTAACTGCGATGGATTTTAAAGAGTAATGTAAGTAGTGTAACGCTTTGTTTTTATTTTTTATCGTGTGTGAAGTATTGTACAATTAACTATCTTCTACTATCGTGAATCCGCCACCGTCTCTCTTCGTTGCTGCTGCGTGGCTTGTCCAAGCATACCGATGCCATCTGGAAAGTCGAATCCGCTCAAATCGTCCTGTGCTCGACTCACCAATCGCGCGCTTAATTTGCTCGCAAACTTAGAGGACATGTTCTGTATACCGGGTGCAGCTTCTGGAACTAAACGCATCAACGCCTCGATTTCGCTCGGTGCGAGCATCCTTAAATCGTTTATCTCTGTTTGTGGTATCTGCCTCGTCTCAGCGGCTCTTTCGATCGCTTTACCGAGGGATGGAACGCCAAATAAATCCAAAATAGATCTCAACAATGCCAGGTTTCTCTTATCGTCCATCGTGAGCGTAATTTTTTCCTGGTTGTTCGCTGCTAAAACGGAAAGAAGAAACGGAAAGTTCAAACCGGGGATTAAAATCGTTCCAGATAGCAACGACGTGGACGCGATGACCGGTGATAACGTCGCCAACGCTTTCCACGTAGCCGTTGCGGTTTGTCGTGATAACGAGTCCGCCGCGCGAACGGCTTCGTCGACGACTAAATCTTGCAAATAGTTACCTTTCTCGTTGAATATAAGCTTGACGACGTCTTTCGTCGCCGGGTCGATGTTTACCGCGTTGGAGGCGTTTAGTTTTGCGACTTCCACAGTCCCCATGTTATTGGTAAATTGCGAAAACCCGGACGAAATTGAACGGACTCTTGATACTCGCAAACGATCCGATCCTCCGTAAATGAACGATTTCAACGCTTTCCTCATCCTCGGCGAATCGTCCGACAATAAACGTCTCGCTATGTACGGGAAACATTGATCGACGATGGCGTAATTCTCATCCGTGCTCAATCCCAAACCTTCGAGCGTCCCGAACGCTCTCAAGATCAAAACGAAATACGGAGGTAACTGCAACGGGTACTCTTTCGATAACGCTTCTAACTTATTCGATAACTCGCCAACTCTTGAGCTTTGTTGCTCTTGCAACGAGGCAATTTTTGACGTCGCGCCGCCTCCCGAGCCGTATAAAGTCTCGAGCATCTCCGCGAGTACCGGGACGACGATATTTTTGTTCTCCTCGGAATCCGCTAGAGCTTGCGGGATGAATCCTAAATTGACTAAATCGTCGAGCGTTTTCGAGTATTCTTTCGCGGATAAGTGCGCGATGTATTCTACAAATGCAATGCGTTGTTCTTCTCCAATTTCGGTCATCATTCCGTAGTCGAGAATAGCCAATCTCCCGTCTTCCATCAACATGAAGTTCCCCGGGTGCGGGTCCGCGTGGAGGAACCCCGTTTCAAGAAATTGAACCATATACGAATTTAATAAAGTTTCGACGAGTTTTTTACGAATAGCTAACGACTTCTCGGAGTTATCCATGGCGATTTCTGTCAACTTCTGTCCCACGACCCACTCTTGGCAAATGACCTGTCGGTCGCTGATTTCGCGAAAGACGTGCGGAACTTTAATCGCGCCTCGGACGACTGAGATTGAGTTCATATCTTCTTCAAAACGGGACGCGTTTCGTCCTTCGATTTCGTAATCTAACTCTTCCAAAAAACGAGCCGCGGCGACCTCTAAAACTGGAATCAACCCCTCGCACCCGTTGACTAAATCAAACGTTATTTCTGTTTTCGGAATGGACGACAAAATGTCCAAGAAGGATCGAATGACGAACAAATCAATGCTCACGGCTTCTAATATGTCCGGTCGTTGCACTTTGACCGCGACAGTTCGTCCGTATTCATCCGCTTCCTCTCCCGATTTTTTCAAAGCACCTTTCTTCAGAGTCGCTTTGTACACCTGCCCGATACTCGCCGCGGCGATGGGTTCGTCGAAGCACGAGACGTCCTCGAAAACGTCTTCCAACCGAACGTTTTCGCCAATCGTCTTTTGAATCAGTCTTCTCGCATCCTCCGAGGGAAACGCCTCGACTTGATCTAGCAACGTCTGAAACTCTTCGAGATACGCCGGCGGTAATAAATCCGGTCGAATCGCAACCGCTTGGCCAACCTTTACGAAGGCCGCGCCTTGCCTCGCGATTAACTCTTTCAACGCTTTCGCGCGAATCGGCGCGTTCTTTTCCACCGCGTTCGACGCCACGTCTCCAACCAAAGCGGTCGCCCAAACCAATACTTCCATCATTAGTCCAGCCGACCGTTTTACCACCTTTTCGGGCCTCCGACTCCAATACCGAGCAATCTGTGCATCGTCGTATACTTTCGGCAATTCGTCGTCGTCGTCGTCGTCCTCCTTTCTGTTCGCCGCCGCGCTTCGACGGCGAGTAAAGAGCGCGAGAGCGACGACGACGATGATTGACACAAACCCCCCCGATGCGATGAACGCGGCAAACGTGCCACCAGAGACGACGACCGGGTGCGTTTCCGCCATCATCGCGCGCATCGCGTGTCGTACCAAAGTCGACACGCCCAAAGTGGCATCATCGATGTTGGAGGATGCGTCGTCGACGAACGCGTCCACCGCACGTCGCGCGTCCTCCACGAGGAGGAGGCTCTGTTGTTGTTGTTGTTGTTCGTCAAAAAACGTGGCCGATGTGGTGGAAAGCGTCGCCGCTCTCCCCCGTTCGTCGCGCAAAAGGAGTCGCGACAAAGACATCGTTCTTTTCGCATCGTCATCATTAATCCGACGTCGACACAGATGATGATGATGTCGCAAAGTCGACGAATGACGACGACGAGAACGACGAGAACGACGCCCATCGTTGTTGTTGTCGACCCCGCGACTCCGCGTTGGAGAGACGCGCGCCGCCACCACCACCGTCATTTTTTGGATGACGACGTAAACGACGACGACGACGACGATGAGAGTCTCCCTGGTGTTCGCAAGCGCGTTTCTTTCTCGCTTTTTAAGTGCTTTGTTTGCCTCTTCTCTTTGTCGTCGCAAAGACACACACTGGTTAGGGTTTAGGGTTTTTGCAAAAGAGAAAAGGAAAATTGGAAAAAAGGGAAAAGCATCAAAAGAGACAGTTATTATTGTGACGCTTTACAAGCGCTTTACGACGACGATGCTGCGTCGAGCAGCACGCTCGACGACTTCGACGACGCGATTGTCGTCGTCGGTCTGGAGAAAGTGGTCGTCGTCGTTTACGTCGTCGTTAGTATTCCCGTGGGAAAAAGAAGAAGTCGTCTCTCGCGTTTCGAGGCGCTTTTATTATAAGACGAACTTCTCGCAAAACATTGGTGGTGGCTCGCTGCTGAGAAATGGTGGTCGTCCATGTCATCCCTCTCGTCGAAACGTTCCCTGCGTCGATTATTGGAATAAGAGGAACAGAACGTCGTCGTCGTGGGATAAGTCGTACTCGACGGAAACGTCGTCGTCGTCGGATAAGTCGTCGGATAAGTCGTCGTGGTTTGCGCCGATTATCGGAACGCTCGGGGTTGCGCTCGGGTGCGTGACGCTCGGGATGGAGC
>MDSZ01158988.1_pt1 | contig 12192 bp, 10 predicted proteins | sample 811201 | NCBI WGS metagenome assembly MDSZ01 (sample SAMN05326647, study PRJNA326480) | marine metagenome | isolation source: seawater | place: Indian Ocean: North | collected 2010
CCAGTTTGTAAATTTAAAAAAAAAAAACTTTTTTTAACAAAACTAAATATAAAAATTTTTGAGTGTCTCAGATGTAGTACTGCATATATAGAGAAAATTCCAAAATCATTTGATGATGTATATGAAAATCATCAGCAATATAAACATCATCTTAGCTCTTACGAAAAAAATAGAAAATATAGAATAAAAAGATTTGGAAAAGAAAGAATTAATTTACTTAAAAATTTCAAAAAAAAAGGATCATTATTAGATATAGGTTGTGGAAACGGTTGGTTTTTAGAATATGCAAAAAAATTTTATTCGGTCGAAGGTGTTGAGAAAAACACAAGTTTAATTAAATTTACTCAAAATAAAATTAATACAAAAATATATAAAGACGTATCTGAAATAAAAAAAAAATTTGATATAATAACTCTTTTTGATGTAATAGAGCATGTACCGTCTCCAAAAAGTTTTGTTGATAATCTTTACAAAATACTAAAAAAAAATGGAATTATTTTATTTTATACTCCAAATAAAGACTCCATTGGGTTTCAATATATGAAGGAAAATTCTAATCTTGTAATACCACCATATCATATAACATATTTAAACATAAAAAGTTTTGATTTCATATCAAGTAAGTTTGATATTTTGTATTCTGGTACTTTTGGACTTGATGTAGCAGATATTTACTCTTTCCTAAGAGAAAAAAAAAAAAATAAAAATTTATTTTATAAAAAAATTTATAAAAATATTGGCACAATACAATTATTTTTAGATCAAATTTATATGTCCAATCATTTAAGAGTAGTTTATAGAAAGAAATAATTTATATATTAAATATAAAATGAGAAATTTCAAAAATTCTGAACCTTATGTTAATAATAATCTGATTAAATTAGTAAAAAAAAAAATTAAAAATAAGGAATTCAGCAAGTTTATAGGGTCACCAGAACCAACTATAAATAAATATTTGTTTAAAGAAACAAAGTTATTTAAAAATATTAAAGAAAGAAGAACATTTTTTGGTGGTAAAAGCGTTAGACAGTTTGAATATTTGTGGTCAAAAAAGTTTCATAGTAAATTCTCTATATCTGTTAATTCAGCTACCTCAGGTATTACAACAGCAATATTAGCTTTAAATTTGAAGCCAGGAGATGAAATAATAACCACACCTTTTAGTTTCTCAGCCTCTGCTGCAGCTATTTTAGCAGCAAATGCGATACCAATTTTTGCTGACATAAATTTAGAAACATATTGTTTAGATCCTATGGAGGTTGAAAAAAAAATTACAAAAAAAACAAAAGCTATTTTAACTGTTCATTGGAATAGTAATTGTGCTGACATAAGTAAACTAAAAAAAATTGCGAAAAAATATTCCTTATATTTAATTGAAGATGCTTCTCAATGCCAAGGGATGAAATATAAAAATAAGTTTATTGGAAATATTGGGGACATAGGAATTATTTCTCTTAACGAGCCTAAAAATATTATGACTGGAGAAGGTGGAATGATAGTGACAGGTAATAAATTTATTGCTGCAAAATGTAGATTAATTAGAAATCATGGAGAAAATGTAGTCTCAAATAAAATGTCAGATAATTTTTTACAAAATATTATAGGTTATAATTTTAGATTACCAGAGATATTAGCTGAAATTGGAATATTCCAGTTAAAAAATATTTTATTTCTTAATTCAATTAGAAAAAAAAATTATGATTACCTTATTAAAAATTTATCTGTGTATAGCGAATATTTAAAACCACAGAAGATTTCTACATCAACATTTTACCCATATACAGTTGCATTTCGCTGGGTGAATAAAAGAATTAAAAGAGATAAAGTTGTTAAAGAATTTAAAAAAAGAAAAATTCCAATTTCTACAGGTCTAAGTAGACTTATTTCTGATCATCCAATTTTTACGAGGAAAAAAGCTTATAGATCATTTTTTAAAAAGATTTATGGAAAAGACTATGAACTAGATAGAAAAAGTTTAAAAAATTCAAAGAAATTAAATAATGAATATCTGGGTTTTTTTCAAATAGGATGGCCAACAAATAAAAATACCATGAAAGAAATAATTAAATGCTTTGAAACAGTCATTAGAAAAAAATGAAAAAAAATTTTTTATTTTTTGCAAGTAACTTGATGTATTTTAAGTCTCTTCTCCCTTATATATTTTTATTTATAGAAAAAAAACAAAATGTATTTGTTAGAGTAAGTTCAGATAACTTTATCCCAAAGTTTTTTTTTAATTACTATAAAATTTCACGACCTCAATCTGTTGATTTAGTTACTGAAGACAGCATTTTACATTTAGCTAAAATTTACAAACTTGATAAAAAATATAAGATTTACAAAAAAAAAATTAATTTTATCAAAATTCATTTGAATAGCCTACAGATAAATTTAAACAAAAACTTAAATAAATTTGAAAAAATTATTACTACTACAAAAGATCTTAATTATTTAAAAATCTTTAATTCTAAGAGTAAAGTTTACGCAGTGGGTTATCCTCCAATACCAGTATTTTTAGATTTAAATAAAAATAAAAAAAGTGCAATAAATTCATTTGATTCTGTTAAACAATTTTCAAAACAACATAATTTAAAAAATATTTTAAAAGAAAATTTTTATAATTTAAGTAATTTTTCCTATATACCTAAAAAACGCAAAAAAAAAGTAGTTAGAGATAATGCAATAATCTACCATCCAGGTGGATATAGAAATGTATTTACAAAACATAACGAAACAAAAAGTAAATGTTATAAAATCCAAGAAAAAATATTTAAAGAACTTTGTGAACCATTAATAAATCTAAATATAAGACCTTTAATAAAGATTCATCCTTGGCATGCAAAATTTCATGGAGAAAAAGATGTTGTCCAGATCCTTAAAAACTTAAACATAAATAATAAAGTTGGAGTAATAGGTGAAAATAAGCCTTACGATAGTTGTTTAGAGAAGTCAAAATTTGCAATTATGTTTGGCAGTACTTCAGCTTATGAGTTGTGGTGTATGGGTTATAAAAATATTTTTTTTATAAATTACTATGGAAATGCGAGAGCAAAAAAATTTAGCTTTTTTAAAAAAAACTTTTTTAATAATAAAAAAGCTTTTGAAAAAGCCATAAAATCAAAAAATATAAATTTATACTTTTGTAAAGATTATTTAAAAATTTTTAATTTTTTTAGAAATCTTAAAAATACTTTAAAAAAAGATTACACATATATTTTAAATAATTAAATTTTTTTTAAAATTAAAATTAATAATTTGGTGTAATTTTTTTTTGAAATTAAAATTTTTTTTTTTTAATAATTTTGCATTTAATTTTTTAATAAAAAACTTTTCAATATTATCTTTAAAAAAATAACTTGCAAATAATTGATCAATCATTTTATTTTTTATATTTTTATGATTGGAATCATAAATTGGAAACTCTAAGTAAATTATAGAGTTTTTTCTCGTAATTTTTTTTAAAAAATTTAAATTATATTGGATATTTGGTAGTATATTAAAAATATGGGACCCATAAAAAATATCAATTTTATAATAAGGTTTTTTTATTTCTCTTAAATCTTTATAATATAAAATATTTTTTATATTTTTATAATATTTTTTACTATACTTTGGCTCAATAATTATGTGATTTATATCATTGAATTTTTTATTTAAAAAATAATCTAAATAAGTGTTTCCCGCACCAAAATTAAAAAAATTAATTTTTTTTTTTTTAAAATTTTTATAAATTATTTTACTTAAGTCATTGTAATGCACTTTTTCTCTATTAGACAGTTTAATATCAAAGACTTTTTTTGGTTTATAGTTAAGAAGATAAGAAAAAATTTTAAATTTTAAATTTAATAGTGAATAATTAGTTGTGTAATAATATTTATATTCATATATGGAGAAAAAAATTTTGTAAATTTGTTTTAAGATAAATCTTATAAAAAACATTCAATAATGATTATTTGTGAAAAGAATTTATAATTTTTAAAACTCTAGCACTTTCTATAGCATATGTATTTTTAAGATCATTATTTTCAATTAATTTTCTAGCATATTTGTACATATTTTTGATACGTTGATAATTAATATTATTAGTCCATTTTTTAATTTTTTTTAATTCATAATATTTTTTAAAATTTTTACTTTTTACAAATTTGTATAACAGATATGAATCATTGTCATTTTCAATCTTAATTCTTCCATTTGAAAAATTTAGTTCAATTTCAAAAAATTTTTTAAACATTGTATTTGCAGATGCGTTAATAAACGAAACTATATCACTCTTATGTTTGATCATAATATGTCCGCCATATTCTTTAACACCATTAACTATTCTTGGTTTATTTTTTTTATCCAAAATACCTTTAGAGTAAATATCTATTCCTGCTAAAAAAATATGTAAATCTATCATGTGGCTTGAATTTTGATAGAGAGCCTTATCAACGTGAGAAATTATTGATATTAAATTTCCAAGTTTTTTTTTTTGAATTATTTTTTTTATTTTAATATAAAAAGGATCCCATCTTCTTTGGTAGTTTATAATTAGTGCTTTTTTCTTTTTTTTGATTAAATTTATTACTTTTAAAGAATTTTTATATTCATAACCAAAAGGTTTTTCACATATTATTAATTTTATATTTTCATATTTTAAAATCTCCATGCATATTTTGTAATGTATTTTTGTTGGCGCAGTTATAATGACCGCATCAATATTTTTATTTTCTTTTAACATTTTTTTATAATCGTAATATTTCTTTTTAATTTTTAATTCTTTACAAAATTTTATTAAATTTTTGCTATTTTTATCTGCACAATAATTTAATTTAAAATATTTATTTTTTTTTAAAATTGGCAAATGAGAATAATAATTTTTTGAAAAATTATTTTTTTTGTCAATAAATTGTGCAGAGTTTCCACAACCTATAATACAAGAATTAATCATTTGATATTTTATATTTTCTAAAAATTTTTTCAGATTTAGCCCAATCTTCAGGCCAGTCTACATCAATCTCAAAATATTTTTTTAGTTTTAAAGGATAACATTTGATACCAGTGCACGATTTATATTTAAGCAATGCTTTATACTTAATAAGATAAATAATTGCAGTTGCTCTATAGATTGGCAAAAATTGTTTAGATGAGGGGTACTTGAGAAATGGTTTTTTCTTATAAAAAAAATACGGATATATTGGAGAAACAATATTGTTTACTGTTTTCATCATCCATTCTGGCCTTTCAGAAACCTTAATTACTGTCATAACAGAATCATGGGTTTTATTTTTATTTAATATTTTAAAAGCTTTCTTTAAATGAATAACTTTTCTTCCTATTGCTGTTGGCTCTAAGGTTGCTACTAAATTAATTTTATATCCTTTTTTTTCAAAAAATTTTGCCGCATGCAACGTCACGTCTTCAGTAGGAACATCTTTTGATAGATGTCTTGGTCTTAAAAAAGGAACCTCAGCGCCGTATTTTTTTGCGATAGATGCAATTTTTTTTGAGTCAGTTGAAACAATTACTTTGTCAAAACATTTGGATTTTAATGCTTTATTAATTGCATACGATATTAGTGGCTTACCACAGAATAGCTTAATGTTTTTCTTTTTTATTCTAGTGGAACCTATTCGTGCTGGTATTACTGCAATATTGATCATTTAATATCTTTTAAATCATATATTTTAATAATTAAATGCATTTCCAAACCATTTTTTTGCATCATTTTTAGTAAAAGTTTTATCTTTAATATAATTAACAGTAATGTAATTTTTTAAAAGATCTTTCTCATAAATTGTTTGAATAATTTTAATATTTATTTTTTTATATTTTTTTCTATTTTTATTATTTATCTTTTTATAAAAAGCCATTCTGTGATTACCATCTGTGTAAATAAATCTTTTCTTATTATTTTTATTAATTAATAGGTAACCTTCAATTTGATCTTTATTAATATATTCATTTTTTGATTGAATATAATTATAAAAATCTAAAATATATGATTTATCAAAGTTAACTGATTTTGAGTTTAAGTTATTATTTAATTTTCTTATTTTTTTTGCCCAAGGCATAACCCAATAATTTGTTTTTATTGATAAATTTTTAGGAAAATTAGTCACTCCAGGGAAATTCCAATCTACTTTACCAGTTCGAAGCAAATAATATAATGTATTTATATAATTAAATTTGTGATCTTTCTCATGTTTAGTTAAAAATTCGTATTCAGCAGACTTTTGAGGTTTTTTGAAATACTTATTTACCGTTAAATTAATATCTATTTTATCTATAAATTTTTCCGATGACTCGGCTATTACCAAATATCCTCTAGGATGTTTATGTATATTTTTTTTGATAATCTTCAATTTACTTTTATTGATTATTTTATTGAGAGATTTAATTCCTTTCCCTCGACCTTCATCTTCTAAAGAATTTCCTAGAAATATGAAATATTTACATTTTTTTGATATTTTATTAAGAAGAGCTACTTGATCTTTTAGAACTAAATTCTCTCTCTCACGCCCTTTGTTATTTATATGGTAAATTGATTGTAAAAATATACAAATATCAAAATTTTGTATTAAATTGAAATTTAATTTCTCCATTTTTTCATTTATAAATTCTACAGGAATAAATTTTTCATATATTTTTTCATAAAGTTGTTTTAAGAAATAAGCTTGTTTCAAATAATGTGTATCTGAGTCCACTCCACAACAATATTTCGCATTGTGTTTAATTATAGCATTATATAAAAATAATCCTGAGTTTGATCCTATCTCTAGTATTCTCTTATCTTTTAAAGAAAAAGGTAAATATGGTTGTATAAATTTGTCCCATTTTTTTATTCCTCTATCCAAAGAAAAAGGGGATATTTTTGAACCAGTTTTATCAATAGCATATATTTTTAAAAAATAAAAAAAATTAAAAGTTTGATACCATGGTGCTAAATTTTTTATTTTTTTTATATAATAACCTTTGTATTTAATTAAACGTAAAATTGGTCTTAATTTAGAGTTTAGTTTCTTTAACATTAATTTAAATTCTTTCTCTAACAGAAAAAAACATTTTTCTTATTTCAATATATCTTTTTTTCCATGTCCAATTTTTTAAAACTGATTTTCTCGCGTTAGAAGACATCATTGTATAATCCTGATTATTAAATTTCTTAATTTTGTTCATTATCCTTTCAAATGATTTAATATTAGGTTCAATAAAGAAACCGTTATTTTTATTTTTAATTAATTCTGGCATATTTCCCACTCTAGTTGTAATTACAGGAATTCCAGAGCTTAAAGCTTCTAAACAAGGATTTGGCGTCCCTTCATGCCAACTAGTGCAAAGATAAAAATTTATTTCATCATAAAAATTATTCATGTTATTTTTTTTTAATTTGAATTTTTCTAATAATGAAAAATTTCTTTTTGATATTTTATATATGAAATTAATTTCTTTTGAGTATTTTTTATTTATTCTTTCAATTAATTCAAAATTTTTTGCAGCTTTTTTCTTTCCAGCCCATCCGATATTTATTTCTTTTGTAAAATGTATTCGTTTTTTATTGAAATACTCATGATCTACTCCATTGGGAGTATAAAAGATTTTTCCTTTTAATTTTTTTTTTATTGTTTTTTCTAAAATTTTAGAATTAACAGAAAAGTACTTAAAAAAATTTAGAGTACTATAAGTGTTTTTAAGAGTTATTTTGTAAGGTTTGTTATTAGAGAGGCACTTGGATTTTTTTTTTATACCTCCAATATTATAATGACTTGTTATACCTATTATAATTTTACTCTTTAATTTTAATAAGTTATTTAGATTATACCCATCTAAAATTCTCCATGACATTAAATAGAATAAACATTTTTCATTTTCAAATTTTTTAATATTGTCCTTAAAATAATCAAAATTAATTATTTTATAATTAATTACTCTATTTTTTTCGAGTTTTATAAATTGTTTAGCTCTCTTTTCTTGAACCCATCCATATACATCTATCACAAGGTAAACTTTATGCATTTAACTAGTTTCTTAAAATTGTAAAATTTTCAAGATTCAAACAATCAATATCACTTTTTTTAAAAGTATTAACAGCATCTTTTGGAGAAAAAACAATTGGTTCATTTATATTAAATGAGGTATTTAATAAGATTGGTACATTTGTAGTTTTAAAAAAATATTCTAAAATTAAATAATATAAATTTTCATTATCTTTTTCTAATGTTTGTAGTCTACAAGTTCCGTCAACATGAACTACGGCTGGAACAAGATTTGACTTTTCTTTTTTTATTGAAATGACTTCAGACATAAACTTAAAATCTTTGGTAGTATTAAACCATTTAGAAATTTGATCTTTTAATATGGTCGGTGCAAATGGTCTAAATGGTTCTCTAAGTTTAATTTTACGATTAATAATATCTTTTATTTCTTTATTTCTTGGATCTGCAATTATTGATCTATTACCTAAAGCTCTAGGTCCCCATTCACAACCACCTTGGAAAATTGCAACAATTTTATTTTTTATCAAATATTTATTAACAATAAATTCTGCTTGGCGATTTTTATCACTAAATTCTTTTATTTGAAAATTAGAACCATCTTCTTTAAGATTTTTTATTGCCGCTATTATTTCGCTGTGATTAAATTTTGGCCCTAGAAATGGATTAGAGTTTTTATTTATCTTACTATTTTTCAAAGTTCCAAGCATAGCAGCACCGATCGCTCCACCAGAATCTCCAGGTGAAGGTGGAATAAATAAGTTTCTAAAATTTGTATTTTCAAGAATTTTACCATTTGCTAAAGAATTCATTGCACAACCACCAGAAAGACACAAGTTTGGGTTTTTAGTTTCTGTAAAAACTTCATTTAACATCTTGAACAGCACCTCTTCATATACTTTTTGTGCAGAAGCTGCAAAGTCAGCATTGAATTCATCAACATTATCTTTAATGTTTAGATGTTTTTTAAAAATAGTATCAAATTTTTCTGAAAACACTTTTGAATTCTTTGGTTTTCCTTCTTTCCACGTATAACTAAAGTTATTTTTGTCATGATTAAAATAATCTAAATTTAAATAAATTTTTTTATTTTTTGTATAAATTAATTTTCTTAAATCTTTTAAATATTTTGGTTTACCGTATGCAGATAAACCCATAACTTTATATTCGTCTCCATAATTATTAAAATTTAGGTACTGAGTTACTCCAAGATAAAAAAGACCAGGAGAATGTGGAAAAAATGATTTTTGCAAAACTTTAATTTTATTACTTTGGGCCATCCCAACATATGAACTCGAGAAATCTCCAAAACCATCAATTGATACTAGTGATGAATTTTCAAATGGCGATATATAGTATGATGACGCTAAATGGCATAGATGGTGATCAAAATATTTAAATTTATTTTTAAAATTTGGAAAGTATTTGTCTTGAATATTGTTTAAAGAATTTATTTTATTAAATTGGTTTTTAATTTTATGAAATATTCTTTTTTTTTTATTTATATTAGAAATTGAATATTTTATTTTTGGAAAAAAATTTGCCTTTGGATTAAAGTTAAAACATATTAGGCCAATATCATTTAATTCAAGATTATTATATTTTAAACAGAACTCTAAGGATTTGACCGGGAATCCAGCACTATGTTTTATTCTATTTAATCTTTCTTCCTCAAGAGCAAATTCAATCAATCCATTCTTTATTAAAGCTATAGATGCATCTCCATGAAATGCGTTTATTCCTAAGACATTCATAATTTTATTTAAAAATTTTTGTACATTCTTATTTTAAATTATTATTAAAGTATATATAAAACCAATTTTAATCTTATAAAATAATAATAAATTAATCTTAAGCTAATTTATTAAATATATCTTGAAATCTTTTTTTTTTATTTATTCCATAAGTTTGGAAATATTCTTTTTGTCTATTAAGTAGTTTTTTTTGAAATAATTTATTTGATATTATCTGATTGAGTATTTTTGAGGTTTTTTCGATTGAATTTAAATCCAGATATTGGAAATAGTTTTTAAATTCTTTTTTATGTTGCAATGTGTTACTTATTAAAATTATTTTATTTGCTTTTAGACTTTCTACAATATTCGAGGAATAAGTTTCAATAAAACTTGGAAGAACAGTTATATCCGATAACTCATATATATAACTTATATCATCATAATTAATATTACCAATATTTATAATATTAGCTTGATATAAAACATTTTTCTTTTTCAAATATAAAAAATCTTTATTTTTTAAAGTTAAAATAAGCCTTACCTTTTTTTTGTATTTTAAATTTAACAAATTAATTAATTTTGAAATATATTCTATATTTTTATGTTCTCTATAGTCAGTAAGATACAAAATATTAAAATAACTTTTTTTAAAAAATTTTTTATATTTTTTATTTTTTTTGAATTTAATATTATTAATTTCTAAGTTTCTTATTAAAAAAATTTTTTTAGAGGGAAAGATCTTTTTTTTAATTAGTTTAAATTTTAAATATTTACTTTCGCAAAAAATATAATTTGCTTTTTTAAAATATAAGGACTTATAAAAAATTTCAAAAAGTTTCAGAATTACTTTTAATATATTTTTTTTATAAACTTTGAATAACAATTTAAAAGACCAGAAGTAAACCCATCCATCACCTATCCCCATTAAATGTTTATTTTTAAAATCAATATAAGATGGCCCAAATATTGTAAAAACTAGATTTGGATTATTTTTATTAACATAATTAAGAATTTCATCTCTTACTGCCATTGATCTTGAGGGACTCTCGTTAACAATTAAAATATCTTTGTTTTTCTTTATTTGTGTTTCTTTGTGAATAATAAATTTAATTTTTTGTTTAAAAGAATTTTTGTTAAACAAAAACCATTTCAGATATGTTAAAGCTCCCCCTTCTTTTATATTTGAGGCATTTATAATAATTAGTTTTTTCATGAAATATGTTGTGTTATAAATCTAAAGTATTTATGCCTAAAGTTTCTGTAATTTTAGCGGTTTATAATCATTCAATATATATAAAAAATTGCATTCAATCAATTTTAGATCAAAGCTTCAGAGATTGGGAATTGATTGCTGTTGACGATGGATCAACAGATAACTCATTTGATATATTGAGTGAGTTTCATTTAATAGATAAAAGAATTAAAATTTTTAAAAATAAAGAAAACTTAGGGTTACCTAAATCATTAAATATTGCTATAAAAAAATCAAACTCAGAGTTCATAATTAGAGCTGATGCTGACGATAGCTATTTACATAATAGATTTGAGATACTTTATAAAACTATCAATGATGAAAAAAATTCTAATTTAGATGTGCTAGGCTCCAATGCATATTTTGTAGATGACATTGGAAAAATAATAGGCAAATCTTTAATGCCTATTGAAAGTAGTGAATTTGAAAAAAATATCTATAATAGAAACCCATTTATACATTCTAGCGTAATAATTAAAAAATCTTTTCTAATTGAAAATAATTTTTATGATGAAAATCTTTTAAAAGCTCAGGATTATGATTTGTGGTTAAGAGGTTTTAAAAAAAATAATTTTAAAAATTTAGAAGATAGATTGGTACATTTAAAATATCAGAATTCAAAAAGTCTAAGAGCAGATGGATACGGATTATATGTTCTTTTTAAAAATACTTTTAAAAAGAGAAATATAGTGTTTACTTTATTTTTCTCAGCAAGGTACTTACTTATATCTTTAATAAAAAAATTTGGTTATAAATCAAAATCATTATATTAATTTTGTTACTTTTACGATTAATCAGCTTATGAACAAAAGAAGTAAATTTGACTCACTGACATTATTTATTATTTGTTCAAGTAAAAAAAATTATCTCAAGAAAAAAAAAAGAATATTGAGTGAATACTCACAAATTAATATAAAACCTATAATTTCTATTTATCCAATGTCAAAAGCATTTAATGAAATGCATCTAAGATGCAATACAAAATATTTCATTCAGTTAGATGAAGATATGAATTTAAATAGGGATGCAATAAATTTATTATATAATGAAATATGCAAAACTAATTTTAGAACTATCTGCGTAACTGGCCAACTTTTTGAAAAAGACTTTGGCCCAGGAGGTTCAATAAAAATATGGAAAAAAGGCATATTCAAATATTTTTCATTTGGAGACCATAGAACTGTTGATAGAAAATTTTTTCAAAAAATTCTTTTCTTTAAAAAAAAAA
>MDSZ01131699.1_pt1 | contig 12191 bp, 12 predicted proteins | sample 811201 | NCBI WGS metagenome assembly MDSZ01 (sample SAMN05326647, study PRJNA326480) | marine metagenome | isolation source: seawater | place: Indian Ocean: North | collected 2010
GATATAGGTTTTTTACCTGGTACACTTGAAGAAAAAATGATGCCATGGCTCGCGCCTATACAGGATAACTTGCAATTTCTTATGGGTGATGATAAAATGACACTAGACATGTATCACGAAAAAGGCCAAATAGAAGTTGAAGCAATGACGTTTATTCGAGGACGCTCAATATCAAATGCGTTTATTGTTATTGACGAGGTTCAAAACATGACTCAGCATGAAATTAAGACTGTTTTGACTCGTGTTGGAGAAGGTACCAAAATTGTCCTTACAGGCGATATTGAGCAAATAGATAATGTGTATATAGATGCAACCAATAACGGGCTCTCATACGTCGTAGAGCGCCTTAAAGGTGAAACTATAACTGGACATGTAACATTGATGAAAGGAGAAAGATCTAAAGTTGCAACTATAGCGGCTTTAAAATTATAAAATGAGTATTGAATTAAATAATGACACACCTTTAAAGCAATTGATTGTAGATTTTGTAGGAAACAAGATCCAACCAGAAAATGATGAAGTCACAATTGAGCATATAGCAGAAGTTTTTTCAGAGCAATTCCCAGAGTTTTTACTTACTCTGGCAGAAGAAAACTGGGTTAATGGATACACACAGGCTTTAACTGATGTTGATTTTGTAAAACAGCAGATGAAGAACAAAGATGAGCTTGAAAAATCTAATAAAAAATAGAGAAAAAAATAAAAATCTTTTTACCTGGAACGGCATACAGGTAATTATAAAAGATCCGATATCAAATCCCGATATATCCCTGCAGAGCGTTTTAGCGTCTATTGAAAGCAAAATATCGAGACATCTCTTAAGAAATGTAGATATAATCTATATTGGCAATTTTGATTTTTTAAATGACAAAAATATACAAGCAGTTTATGAAAATTCTTGTATATTTGTAACAAACGAGCAAGAGAACCAACAAGATATGGCTGACGATATAATTCATGAAATAGCTCATTCTTTAGAAGAAATGTATTCTAGCCATATCTATCAAGATCAAAAACTTGAAAAAGAATTCTTAGACAAAAGAAAGCAACTTTATCTAATACTGAAAAGTGAAGACTATGAAGTAGATTTGCAAGACTTTTTAAATCCCTCATATGAAGAAAGATTTGATAGCTTTTTGTATAAAATAGTAGGATATCCCGCCCTTAACATGTTAAGTGCAAATATATTTTATTCCCCATATGCTGCAACTTCAATAAGGGAGTATTTTGCGAATGGATTTGAAGCATACTTTTATTATAACAGTTACAACTTTATAAAAAACAATTGTCCAATATTATGTCAAAAACTTGAGTTTTTCGAGGAGGAACAAGATGAGCTTTAAAATAAATGAAAAAATTGAAAATAACATTTTAACAATTGAGGTTAATTGCCTTAGAAAGACTTTTTTAACAGACAAAACAATTGTCTTGACAACTAAAAAAATTTTAGATACAATAAAAGAAAAATACAACATATCAGAAACATTATCAGAGCCAAGTCATACTGTAGGTAACACTACAAGGTCAAAGATTCGTCTTTCTGGTATTTGGAAATTTAAAATAACAACACCAAACAAAGAAAAAAAAGAACCGGCAATTGAAAAACCAAAAAGAAAATATACTAGAAAAACAAAAAAACCAGAAGACTCAATTAGAAATAGAATCTCAAAGCTGTCAAAAAAGGATTAGCTACTCCGAATTCAAAAACTGGACAGAATGCCCTTATAGACATAAATTAATATACATAGATAAGCTTCCTTATTTTTCAGGAAACGAATATACAGCTTTCGGCACCGCGGTACATAAAGCGTGTGAAGAAAAAATTCCAAATAAAGAAGTAGATGCATACTCTGTGTTTGAACAGGCATTTCTGGAAGAATTAAAGACCCTAAAACAAGAAGACCATAAGTTTAATAATAAGCTTATTACCGAAATGCGGGAGCAGGCAAAGCCAATATGCGATAATATTTTTTCTTCGGTACTTCAACAATTCGGCCAGTTTCAGGTGGTTTCTATTGAAGAACAGCTTTTAGAAGATATAGATGGTTTTAATTCTTATGGTAGGAAATTTAAGGGATTTATTGACTTGGTGATAAAGACCCCAGACAGTAAGTATCACATTATTGATTGGAAAACTTGTTCTTGGGGTTGGGACTCAAAGAAAAAGTCTGACAAAATTGTAAACTATCAGCTAACCTTATACAAGCATTTTTTTTCAAAGAAGCACAATATTGATCCAAAGAATATTGAAACTTATTTTGCGCTTCTAAAGCGAACATCAAAAAAAGACAATGTTGAGATATTCAGAGTTACTTCCGGAGAAAAGAAAATAAATAATTCCTTAAGCTTGTTAGAAAAATCTGTTATAAATATTGAAAAAGGAATAAAAATAAAAAATAGACTTTCCTGTAAGTATTGTAAATTTCACAAAACAGAGCATTGTAAATGAATAAAAAAAAGATATTAGTGATAGCAGATAGTCCTTTAGCGCCTTCAGGTGTAGGCACGCAAACAAAATATATGATAGAATCATTGCTGAATACTCAAGAGTTTAGTTTTATTTGCCTTGCGGGAGCTTTAAAGCATAAAGATTATAGACCAGTAAAAGTAGAGCCCTGGAATGATGATTGGGTTATCCACCCAGTTGATGGATATGGCAATCCTGATGTTGTCAGAGAAATGATTCGTCATTACAAGCCTGACGCTCTTTGGTTTATGACCGACCCCAGGTTTTATACTTGGCTTTGGAATATTGAAGATGAAATTAGACCAAACATACCAATGATATACTATCATGTTTGGGATAACTATCCTTATCCTACATTTAATAAGAAATATTACGATTCCAATGACGTTATATGCACAATAAGTAAGGTAACGGACGATATAGTAAGAACAGTGTCGCCAAGTGTCAAATGTGTTAGGATACCACACACAGTAGACACAAACGTTTTTAAAAAAAGAGACAAAAAAGAGTGCGCTTCATTTGTAAAGACAGCAAAATCAGATGGAAAGATGGTCTTTTTTTGGAACAATAGAAACGCTCGCAGAAAACAGTCCGGAACTGTAATCTATTGGTTTAAAGAGTTTTTGGACAACATTGGAAGTGACAAGGCAATGCTTATCATGCACACGGAACCTAGAGACCCACATGGACAGGACCTGCAAGCAATTATCGATAATTTACAGTTGAAGCCTGGACAAGTTGTCATTTCAACTCAAAAATTACCCCCAAAAGAATTATCATACTTATACAATATAGCAGATTGTACAATAAACATTTCAGATGCTGAGGGCTTCGGTTTGGCCACATTAGAGTCACTAGCCTGTCAAACTCCAATCATTGTTAATAAGACTGGAGGATTACAAGAGCAAATTGTTGACAATGATGGCAATGAACTTGGTATAGGCATAGACCCTTGCTCAAAAGCCATAATAGGTTCTCAAGACGTACCATTTATATATGAAGACAGGATTTCTAAAGAGGACTTTGTCTCGGCTCTAGAAAAGTTTTACAATATGTCTCAAAAACAAAGGGACCTCCTAGGTGAACTTGGAAGAAAGCATGTTTTAAAAAACTATGGCATGGCCCAATATGCTGGGAGCTGGTATACTGTGTTTAAAGAATTGTTTGAAGAGTGTGGCTCTTGGGATACCAGAAAAGGATATAAGAGCTGGGAGATTTTTGAATTATAATGAAAATACTATTAGAAGCCCCAATATTAACAAAATCAGGCTACGGAGAACATTCTCGATTAGTCTATAAAGCGATTAAGATGAGGAAGGATATAGACCTATATCTTAACCCGTTAAATTGGGGTACAACAACCTGGTCAACCCCTAATGATGAAATGCAAAAAGATATAGACAACTATGTTAACCTAGTAAAGCAATATGATAGTCAAAAAATAAACCCACAATTTGACATGCAGGTCCATGTAGGTATACCGAATGAGTTTGAAAAGAAAGCAAAATATTCTGTCTGTGTCACCGCAGGTATCGAAACAGATAGGGTATCTCCGAATTGGCTCGTAAAAACACACCAAGGAATAGACAAGATTGTTGTTCCATCAAATCATTCAAGGGATGGTTTTGTCAAAACAAAATATGAAATGTTCAACAAGGCAAACAATACAAAAACAATAGTTAACTGTAATTGTGAAGTGGAGGTTGTTCCTTATCCTGCAAAGAATATTGAAATAGAAGATATGGAGATAGACTTTGAATCTAGTTTTAATTTTTTAACTATTGCGATGATTGGTCCTCGAAAAAATTTAGACGCCACAGTTAGAACATTTGTAGAAGAGTTTAGAGAAAACAAGGACGTGGGATTAGTGCTGAAAACATCTTCAGCAAGATCTTGTATTATGGACAGGTTTCAAACAAAAAATCAGCTTGATTTATTTTTAAAAGGTCTTGGGCCTAGAAAATGTAAGGTATATTTGATTCACGGCGATATAACAGAACAGCAAATTCATTCTCTATATGTTCACCCTAAAATAAAAGCGTATTATTCTACAACTCACGGTGAAGGATATGGGTTGCCAATTTTTGAGGCAGCATATAGCGGCATGCCTGTTATAGCTACAGATTGGAGTGCACATTTGGATTTCTTATCGGGAAAACACAAAAATAAAAATAAAAAACTATTTGCAAAAATTGACTGTGAAATCAAAAAAGTGCAACCTGAAGCACACTGGAAAGACTTGATAACCGAGGATAGTTGCTGGGCTTGGATAAGTGAAAAATCCGCCAAAAGACAGCTTAGAAAGGTATATGAGAGCTACGGAATGTACAAATCTTGGGCAAAAAGTCTCAAAGAAACAATACTGAAAACTCACTCGGAAGAACAAATTTTGTTAAAAATGAAAAAATCACTATTTCCACATGATAATGAAGAAGCTACCTTAGAGATCGAAGAAATGTTTGCCTCTTTAACTGGAAATAAATAGATGTTTGTTTTTGTTTCTGATCTATTTGTAGAAGACTACGTAGGCGGCGGCGAGCTTACAACAGCAGCAATCATTGAAGCCTCAGATATACCAATAAAGACAATACGTTCAAATAACCTAACAAGGCCAATAGTTGACCAGTACAGAGATCATCATTGGATATTTGGCAATTTTTCAGGTCTATCAATAGAAATGATCCTATATTGTTGTAAAAATTTGCAATATTCGGTAATTGAGTATGATTATAAATATTGTTCATACAGGTTACCAGAGAAGCACATTAAGTCAGAAGGTCATTGCAATTGCGAAGAGTCGACCCTGGGAAAAGTTGTATCCGTATTTTTTGCAAACGCTAAGGATTTATGGTTCATGTCTGCATCACAAAGAGACGTATATTATGATAAGTTTCCTTTTCTAAAAAATCAAAATGTATATGTTTTAAGTTCTGTATTCAATAAATCAACTCTAGACTTTATAAAAAACTTAGATTGCAATAATAAGAATGATACATGGTTAATACAAAAATCTGATTCTTGGGTTAAAGGCACAGAAGACTGTATAAAATACGCAAATGATAACAACTTAAAGTATGAGCTTTTTTCAGGAATTGAATATGCAGAAATGTTGAAAAAATTCTCACAGTATAAAGGGTTTATATTTTTACCAGCAGGGCACGACACCTGCCCTAGAACAGTCATCGAAGCAAAACTGTTGGGATGCGACCTAATTCTTAATGATAATGTTCAGCACAAAGACGAAGAGTGGTTTTCCAAAGATGACACTGTAGCACTGGACTACCTTTCATCAAGGGCTTCTTTTTTTTGGCAAAAAATTAACCAACATACTCGTGCACAAACTGTAGACTTTAAAAGTAACAAAAAAACACATTTTAAAATTATTGTTCCTGTTTATAATTCTGAATCTTGGATAAGGCAAGTTGTCGACACTATAAAAAATCAAAAATATAAAAATTTTGAGTGTGTTATAAGCAATGATCAATCCACAGATAAAACTTGGGAAGTACTACAGTCTCTTGAATTGGACGACAGATTTAAGATAAATAACAATAAGGAGAAAAAGTTTGCTTTAAAAAATATCTATGATTCGATATTGCAAACAAGCCCAAACTCAGATGATGTCATAGTCATTCTGGATGGTGATGACTGGTTTTCAACCCCAGACGTACTATCAACTTTAAATGAATATTATTCTGAGGATTGTTTGGTTACTTATGGAAGTTTTGTGACTTATCCATCGGGCGATATCGGCCACGAAGCCAGTGAGTATCCACAAGATATAGTGTCTAAGAACGATTTTAGACAAGACGTCTGGAGAGCCTCTCATTTAAAGACTTTTAAGTATTCTATTTGGAATATGGTAAATCCAGAAGATCTTCAAGATGACAGTGGCTGTTTTTATGAGATTTCTTATGATCAAGCTATGATGCTGCCTATGCTCGAATTGGCCGGCCCAAAGGCAAAATACATACCAGAGATACTCTATGTTTATAATGTAGGGAACCCTAATGCCGTTAATAAAACTAGAGCTAAAAAGCAATATGAAACAATGTTAAAAATAAGAAAAAAACAAAGATACAAAAGATTATAGATTTAAATGAAAATTTGTCTAGAAAACATAAATACTGGTAGCTCATCTGGCCCTAACTCTTTTGCAAAAAAACTAATCCCGGAGCTTTCAAAACTTGGGTGTTCCTTCACATCAGAACTGGAGGCTGATTTATTCCTATGTTTTATAGAATCCGTAAGGCAAGGCAGTACTTTACCAAGGATTCAAAGATTAGATGGTATTTATTTCAACACAGACCAGGACTACAGATCACAAAATCAAAATATTAAAAAAACATTCCTATCATCAGTGGGAATTGTTTATCAATCTAATTTTAATAAAAATTTGATAAATAAGTATTTTGGAGAACATGACAATAGTGTAGTTATTCATAATGGAGCTGATTTAGAGACAATAAAGCTGGTCAATCCAATGAAGAATAACAAGTATAATAAAATATGGTCCTGCGCCGCTTCCTGGCGCCCTCACAAAAGATTAAATGAGAATATTAGATACTTTTTAGAACATAAAGAGGCAAACGATCTTCTTATTGTTGCCGGTAAAGTACCTGAAAATGAAAAGGTAAATGAAAGTAGTGTCGTGTATTTTGGCAATTTGGAACAAAAGCAGCTTTACTCACTATACAAGGCTACAACAAATTTTTTACATTTAGCTTGGCTAGATCATTGCCCTAATGTTGTTGTTGACGCCCGGGCATGTGGCTGTCATATTATATGTTCATCTGAGGGTGGAACAAAAGAAATAGCAGGATTAGACTCAACAATCATAGAAGAGGCGCCTTGGGATTTTAGACCAACAAAACTATATAACCCTCCAAAAATGGACTTCTCCAGAAAAATAAAAAGCAATTATGATTCATGTTATAATATGCACAATGTAGCTAAAAGATACAATAAATTCATGGAGGAGTCGTTATGCCTATAGCTGTTAGAGAGATGTTTGAAAGCTATGTAAAAAATACATATAATTTGAAGGATTGCATAGCGGTAAACAATGGAACAAGTGCACTTATAGCCCCCTTGTGGTCAATGGATCTAAAAGAGGGAGATGAAGTTATAACAACACCCCTGACCTTTATTGCTACCTCGAATGCTATAATCATATCTGGCGCTAAACCCGTTTTTGTAGATATAGAAAAAGACACCTTATTAATAGACCCAAACAAAATAGAACAAGCGATAACTCCAAGAACAAAAGCAATTATCCCTGTACACTTGTATGGCCGCATATGTAATATGAAAAAAATTAATGAAATAGCAAAGAAACATAACCTAGTGGTTATAGAAGATACGGCACAATCTTTTGGAGCAGTTAACGATCATAATCAACAGGCAGGTATGATGTCTGACGCTGGCACGTTTTCTTTTTATAAGACAAAAAACATATCGACTTTTGAAGGAGGTATGATATGCATTCCGCAGAGTTCAAAACTAGATTCAAAAAAAATTAGAGCCATATGCAATCAGGGCCAGATAGGTAAGTACAATCATGAATATATAGGCTTTAATTTTAGATTAGCAGAGCCTTTATGTCTCATGGCTTTAGAGCAGATGAAGCTACATATGACAGGAATAAAAGCAGAGCTTGGTATAAGGGGTCCATCAAAAGGTCACTATCCAAATGTTGTTTATGATCAACCAGTTTACAAAAAGATGGGAATAACAGGTAATTGTCCTATAGCTGAAAATGTTGCAAAATTAATAAGAGAAGGAAAATATAAAGAATAACAAATGAAGCTTGAACCCAAATATAAAGTAGGTATTATCGGTTGCGGAAAGATATTACCTAGACATATAGAATCAATTAATTTAAATAAAGACTTTTGTTTGCAGGCGGTTTGTGACACTAACGAAAAGATTTTGAATCAAGTGTCCCTTGAACAAGAAAAGCCGGGATACATTGACTACAAGGAAATGATATCAAAAGAAGACTTAAACTTCATTGTTATAGCGACGCCCAATTCTCTTCATTTTGAGCAAGCAAAGTTTTGTTTAGAAAACGGTTGCGATGTTTTAATAGAGAAACCAGTAACTCTGTGCATAGAGAAAGCAAAAAAGATAAAAAAAATAGCACAAACTAATAATCAAAAATCTTATGCTGTCTTACAAGTTAGGTTAAATCCCGTTGTGCAAAAAATAAAGCAAGTATTAAACAAGGGCCTGTTAGGGAAAATAAGAGGAATTAGTTTAACCCAAAGATGGCAGCGCCCTATTGAATACTTTCAAGATTGGCGCGGTGATCCCGATGTCGGCGGCGGAACTTTACATGAATGTGGAATTCACTATGTAGATGTTATGTGTTATCTTTTTGGTAAACCAAAAGTTCACTCTTCAATGTGCTACAACACTAAACATATGGATTGTAAGATAGAAGATACGATATATTCGTTATTAAATTTTAATAATTTTGGGGGAACACTTGAAGTCACTATAGCCACAGAACCAAAAAATATTGAATGTTCAATGTCAATTTTAACTGAATATGCATATATAGAACTTGGCGGTAAAGCTTTGGAAAAAATAGTAAAAGTTAAGTTTCTTGATAGCAAGAAAGAAATATTAGAAAAATATAACAAAATCATGTTAAAATTAGACAAGCACAAAGAGACAAATTCATATGGAGAATATAGGGGCTCTTGTCCAAATCACCCTGATTTGTATTCAAGATTAGAAGAATTTGATTTAAGTGTAAGCTTCGACTCTTTAGAATTGATTAAAGAAATATATAAAAAATGTGATAGAAAATATGAAGAAAAATAAACTAAACGCCTGTATAACCTATATATCCTCAAGAAAAAAATGCATAAGATTGAGCCTACAATCTCTGTGGGATAACTTTAATCACAAATATGACTACCCTGTTTACGTGCATTATTTTGATGATATATACGATGATTCAAACTTCAGAGAAGAAATACACAACACGATAAGTAAAAATATACATTTTATAAGGATTGACTACAAAACGCCATCATTCTTAAAAGAGGAAGAGCTTTTTTATAATAGAAAGGATGTTTGGTATGCTAGGACTCAATTTCCTATTTCAAGAAAAGGGTACCTACATATGTGCCATTTTATGTCAAATTACTTTGGGTACCCAAATACAAATTTTGAAAAATATGACTATATTATGAGCCTGGATGATGAATCTGCTTTTGTCAAGCCTATGGTTGAAGACCCATTCGAAGTAATGTCTAAGAGAAAAGAGGACATGGGAGCGTTAATAGTCTACGATCAAACAAAAAAATTACCACATCAGGGCAATTTTGATACAAGAATAAACCTGTGGAATTTTATAAAAGGGTATCTTAAGCACTACAATATAGAGCCAAAATCAAAATTTATCAAAGATCTTCAAACAGACCCAAAAGCAGATGAAAACTTTCATTTTTACCCCTGTGCAGATTCTTATGTTGTAAAAACTCAGCTATTTCGTAGTCAAGAGTGGAAGAATTGGATAGAAGCGGTAAACAAGTATGGTGGAATCTACAAGTATCGCTGGGGGGATAACGATATAAATAGTTTGTTTTACTTAATACATTATGATCATGATATTCACGATCTTAAGATTGTAGAACAGGGGTTTCATGTTCAAAATGCATATAGGCACATAGTGGATTACGCGCCGGGTGTTAAAGATAATTCAAAATGAAAATGAATATTTTATATATAGACCAAGGAGGTGTAGTATCGGACTCTTATATGTACCAATACTATGGTGATTTGTTCAGAGAGCTTAGAGAGTTAACAAATTTATATTTATTCGAAGGCTCAATACAGGACATGAACACCTTGATTGGCAATGCACCGGTGAAATTTGATGCGATAATATTTGGATTGGGATATTTTGCACAATCTATGACTTCAAATTTCAAAAAGATAAAAGGCTTATCAGAAATAAAAATTCCTGTTGTGTGCATGTTACATAAACCACAAAATATGCTAGAGCAGAAAATTAATTTTTGTAAAGTAAACAAAGTGGATATTCTTTTGGACTACTTTCAAAACAAGGACGATCTGATAGCTAAAAAAATTGTAAGATCTTGGTTCACAGCAAGTCCTAAGATTTTTCACCCAAGAGATATTCCGGTCGAATACGATATTGGCTTTTCCGGTGCTTTACATGGGAAAGATAAAATTCAAGGCCCAACAAGAAATCTCAGAACTAGAGTTGGAAATTATTTAAATTCATCAGATAAATATAAAGTTTATTGGAATTCCGGCAATAATTTAGATTATAGAATTAACTCCATGGAAGAGTACGCCTCACAGATGAATAAGTGCAAAGCTTGGCTTGGAACAACAGGACCTGTTAACGATATAAGTCCAAGATATTTTGAAGTCGCACTATCTAAGGTGCTGCTACTTTGTAATAATATGCCAGAGGTAAACAATCCAATTTTTATAGACGGCGAGACGTGTGTTACTTTTGAAAATGATATGTCTAATTTTGAAGAAAAATTAAATTTTTATTTAGAAAATGACGACCAAAGAAAAAAAATTATAGATAATGCTTATGAATTAGTTTTTTACAATTATACCTGGAAACATATGGCACTATCTCTATTAGATGAAATTAGGAGTGCTTAATGTCGTTTCAGGTAATAGCCGATTTTGAAAAAGAAATTGCAAGCTTTTTTGGCTCACCATATGCAGTCGCGGTGGATTGCTGTACTCATGGTTTAGAACTTTGCCTAAGAAAAGAAAGTGCGCAAAAAATTAAGGTCCCAAAGCATACATACTTGTCTGTACCAATGTTAGCAAATAAATTAAACATAGATTTAGAGTGGGTAGAAGAGAAGTGGAAAGATTATTATTACCTTACTGATAATATCATCGACGCGGCAGTTCTGTGGAAAAAAGACAGTTATATTCCAGGCACTTATATGTGTGTTAGTTTTCAGTTTAGAAAACACTTATCTCTCGGCCGCGGCGGCATAATTCTTTTTGATAATAAAGATGATTTTGAAATTTTAAAAAAAATGTCATATGATGGTAGGTCCCCTGATGAATCTTGGTCGACACAAAATATAAAAACGATAGGTTACCACTATTACATGACACCCGAAACTGCTCAAATGGGATTAGATAAGCTTGAAAATGCAACTAAAACGAAGCCGAAGTCTTGGGTCTACACTGATTGGCCTGATTTAACTACAATGGACGTCTTTAAGAGTGAAAAGTGAAAAGACAAAAATTCTCCTAATAGGATTTGAAGATTGTCAGTATTGTCAAAATGCGGTTTCCTTTGTCAAGTCTAATGGGTTTAATACAACTGTCTGCTGGGCTTCAAAAGATAGAAAATCTACTCTTCCTAAAATCCTAGAAACTTGGAAAGGTGATTATATTTTTCACTTAAAATCTTATAATATTATACCTAAAGTGACTCTTGAGAATGCAAAAATTGGAGCGATAAATTTTCATCCTTCCCCGCCTCGATACCCCGGCTCAGGCGGTTTAAATTTTGGTTTATACAATGATGATAGTATCACAGGTGTCACTGTTCACTACATGAATGAAAAGATTGATAACGGAGATATAATTGATTTTTATAGCATAGGTATAGAAAAAGATGATAATATTGAAACATTACTATCAAAAGTACATAAGCTTCAATATTTTGCTTTTTGTGATATAATAAAAAAAATTAACA
>MDSZ01197516.1_pt1 | contig 12191 bp, 10 predicted proteins | sample 811201 | NCBI WGS metagenome assembly MDSZ01 (sample SAMN05326647, study PRJNA326480) | marine metagenome | isolation source: seawater | place: Indian Ocean: North | collected 2010
AGAATTACTTTAGAACCATAAAAAAAACTCAAAATTAACTTAATAAATATCGCATCATTTTCAACTGGAAGATTTTCTTTAGTCCATATTAATTCAATATCCCTCAATACCAAATATCTATTGGATACTTCAAATACATCATCAAATATTAAATTTTCAGTTGTTCTGCCAAATAAAAGCCTAAGAAATTTGAGTTGGATAACTGATTGTTTAGAAGCTTTCGAAATAAAATTAAATTCTTCTGTATTACTAGCTATTGATTCTTCTGGGTTAATAAGATCTAATGTGTTATCAATAACACTTAGAGAGCCAGCTAAGTCATGAAAAATTTGGCTACATAGTAATGAAGAAAATTTAAGCTTATCCATTTATAAAATATACAATGAGTAAAGATTACTAAATGATATACCCAGGAACTTATGTTATCAACAAAAAAAATACCGAATGGGGAATTGGACAAGTCCAAACTATAGTAAAAAATAAAGTTACTGTAAATTTCGAAAATGCAGGAAAACTTGTAATTAACACAGAGGTTATAAAACTTGATATAATTAACTTAAGTGAAAAAACTTAATTAAATATAGGCGCTTAATTTTTCAAGGTCCTTTTTTGTATTAACATTTAAAAATGAGTGAGCATCTATACTTTTTAGTTCTTCAACAATGCATGAATTTTTTTTTAAAAAATATTGAACCTTATATTCATTTTTTTCTAAATATTCTTTAAGTTGGTGCCTTAAGGATACATCCCATAAGGAAAATAGGGGCTGGATAATACCTTCATGACTTACACAAAATAATTTTTTACAAGAATTTATTTTTTTCATTTTCAGTAAAGTGTTAACAATATCATTAGGAAAAAATGGAACATCAACAGCGAAATACACTACATTATTAACATAACTGTGGTTTTGGCTGACCCACTCCAATGTTGATAATATACCACCCAATGGACCTACCAACTGGAAATTTAAGTCTGGCACTATCGGGATTTTAAAATCTAAATTATCTGACTCATAGTTATTTATACTTAAAATTAGTTTATCAACCTGCTTACTAGCCTTCCTTATCGCACGCTCAATTAGTGTTTCGCCATCAAGAGTTGCGAAAATTTTATCTCCACCCTCAAATCTAGAAGACTTCCCACCAGCTAAGAGTACACCAATTATTTCATTCATGACATGTTAGTAAATTTAAGAATAGCATATATACTGCATAAAACCTTTTCTAGAATTTGATTAAGATTAAAATATATACCATAATGATATAATTTACATTAAGATAAAAATTATGATAGATAAATTTGGAAGAAAAATAACTTATTTGAGACTGTCAGTAACTGATAGGTGTAATTTCCGATGCACTTATTGTATGTCAGAAAATGTAGAATTTCTGCCTAAGAAAGATCTTTTAACTTTAGAAGAATTAGAGACAATATGTTCGGTTTTTATAGATAAAGGAATAAAAAAAATAAGAATTTCTGGTGGAGAGCCTTTAGTAAGAAAAAATATTATTCAATTATTTCAGAAATTAGGAAAAAAATTAAATACATCTAATTTAAATGAGCTGACCTTAACGACCAATGGAAGTCAACTAAAAGAATATTCTAGTTATTTATATGATTCTGGAGTTCGAAGAGTTAATATTTCTCTAGATACCCTTGATGAAAAAAAATTTCATTTAATTACAAAAAAAAATAACTTCCAGTCAGTTTTTGAAGGAATAAAAGCAGCAAAAAAATCTAACTTAAAAATTAAAATTAATACTGTTGCCCTAAAAGGTATTAATGATGATGAGATAAATAATTTAATATCATGGTGTGGTGACAATCAATTTGATCTAACTTTAATTGAAACTATGCCCCTAGGTGATACAGATATTCTAAGATCAAATAATTATCTTTCTCTATCAACAGTGAAAAAAGAGTTAATGAATAAGTGGACAATGGAAGATATAAATTTTAGTTCAGGAGGTCCTGCTAAATACTCATACATAAAAGAAGCAAAAATTAAACTAGGAATGATTACACCAATGTCAAATAATTTTTGCTCCAGTTGCAATAGAATTAGAGTTACATGTACTGGAAAAATATATATGTGTCTCGGTCAGAATAACTCTGTTGACCTGAAAAAAGCTCTTAGGCCCCAAAAAAGCTATCATTCTTTAGAAAATTTAATTGATCAATCTATTATTGAAAAACCTAAAGAACATAACTTTACCACAAAAGAATTCTCAGGTTCGTCAATTATTGAAAGAAATATGAATGTTACCGGAGGATAATTTATGTCCTTATTATATTTTGAGATATAAAAATGATAAAAAAAAATAAATTGAATATTTGTTTTCTTGCCAGCAACTCAAATGATGCAAAGAGTGCTGCAAAAAAACTCAAAAAGATGTATTCTGGTGTTTCCCCTTTAGAGGCTGACGTTATTGTTGCTCTGGGAGGTGATGGTTTTGCTCTATCCACTCTTCATAAATATATGGAAAAAAATATTCCTATTTTTGGAATGAACTGTGGAACAGTAGGATTCTTGATGAATAATTATAATGAAAGTAATTTAGTGGAAAGACTTAAAAAAGCTAAAGAAGTATCGTTACAACCTTTAAAAATGTTAGCTACAAAAAATGGAAAAAAAAGAACTGCTATAGCAGTTAATGAAATTTCTCTTTTACGCGAGACAAGACAAGCAGCAAAAATTAGAATTTCTGTTGATGGTATAGAAAGAATTGAAGAATTAATATGTGATGGAGTGCTTTTATCAACACCCGCAGGAAGTACTGCATACAACCTTTCTGCTCATGGGCCTATTATCCCTCTAGAGTCTGATGTAAACGCACTTACTCCAATAAGTGCATTTAGGCCTAGAAGATGGAGAGGAGCACTTCTCCCAAAAAAATCAAAAGTTCGATTTGACGTTATAGAATCAAACAAACGACCAGTAAGTGCAGTTGCTGACCATACAGAAATTCGAGACGTTACATCAGTAGAAATTGAGTTAGCAAAAAATAAAAAAATAAGAATTTTATTTGATGCTGAACATAATTTAGCTGAAAGAATAATTAATGAACAGTTTATACCTTAGTTCAGAATTTATTCTTTTTAAGTCTAATGAAAATAAATATATCATTTAAAAAACTAATCTCATCTATAACTCTTGGTATCATCGGCGGAACTTTATTTAACTTCTTAAATTTTCCTTTAGCATGGATGATGGGGCCAATGATTTTCGTAACATTAGGAGCTCTTTCTGGGGTTCCTGTTGAAATGCCAAACAAACTAAGATCTTTATTTATAAGTATACTTGGAGTAATGCTAGGAAGCGCTTTTACCCCACAACTTTTGGGACAGGCTAGCCAATTTGGATTGGCTTTTATAATCCAAATTTTATATATGTTTCTTGCAGGCTTAACTGCATATATTATTTTTAGAATGCTTGGAAAATATGATAGGGTTACCTCTTATTTTTCATGTACTCCTGGAGGCTTGTCAGAAATGACGCTTTCAGGGGAACATTATGGTGGTGATACAAGAATTATTTCAATTAATCATTCTGTCAGAATTTTAATAATTGTAACTATAATTCCATTTTATTTTAAATTTTTTGAAGGCATACAAGTTATTAATAATTCCTATTTAAAATTGGAGGTGTGGGAATTTCTTGATATCTTGCTTTTATCTGGCTGTGTTCTTATTGGATACCCGGTAGCAAATAAATTAAAACTGCCTGCGGCTCCGCTAATTGGGCCTATGATTCTCTCTGCATTGATTCACTCCCTAGGATTTACTGAAGCAAATGTTCCTGACCTTTTAATTTCAATTTCACAATTAATTGTTGGAACAGCACTTGGATGTAGATTTACTGAAAAAATATCACTAAAAGAAATGATAAAGATAATATTTATAGCTATAGTATCAGCAATTTCCATGATAACAGTAGCAGTTTTATTAACTTATATTTCAATAAATTTAATCCCAATTGATACCACAACTTTATTTTTATCTATAGCCCCAGGAGGTCTTGCTGAAATGAGCCTCATTGCCCTTGCTTTGGGGACTGGGACAGCATTTGTAACTGTGATGCACTTTTTTAGAGTATGTGTTGTGATGCTTTTTGGAGCAATAATATACAAAATTACGATAAATAAGTTTAATCCATAATATAACCATAGAAAATATATATTTTTTAATTTTAGCCTTTCTAAAAAAAATAATACTGTTTATTTTATCAAAATATAAGGTATCATAAAACGTATATTAGATTATTAATTATTTATTTCGGAGATATTAAATGGGTCAATTTGGTGTAGGGCAAGCCATTAGAAGAAAAGAAGATATAAGGTTACTTGAAGGAAAAGGTAGATATCTTGATGATTTACATTTTGAAAATCAAGCTTATGGAGCTGTTCTAAGATCACCTCACGCACATGCAAAAATTAAATCTATTAACATAGAAAATGCCGTTAATTTAAATGGAGTTCTGGACATTATTACAGCCAAGGATTTAAAGGCTGATAACATTACTGGAATTCCATGTCTTGCAAAAGTAGAATCACGTGATGGTCAGGATATGGCTAACCCTCTAAGACCAATACTCGCTGAAGATTATGTTAGATATGTTGGGGATTATATTGCTTTTGTTGTTGCAGAAACTAAAGAAATAGCTAAAGCAGCTTTAGAATATATTGAAATTGATTTTGATATTCTTGACTCAATCACAAATCCTGTTGATGCTTCAAAAAATGATAGCCCAAGAGTTTGGAACAATTTAGATACCAATAGAGTTTTCGATTGGGAAAATGGAAATAAGGATAAGGTTGATGATATATTTAAAAATTCTGAGCTTAAATCTGAAGTGCATTTAATTAATAATAGAGTAGTTGTAAATTCGATGGAGCCAAGGGGGGCTATAGGGCAGTTTGATAAAGATAAAAATAAGTTTACACTTTACACTCCTAGTCAAAATGTTCATTTAATGAAAACATTAGTTTCTGGTTCATTGGGAATTGAGTCAGAAAATTTAAGAGTAGTTTCCCCTGACATGGGTGGTGGATTTGGTATGAAGGTTTTCATATATCCAGAACAAATTTTGCTTCCATATGCGTCAAAAAGAGTAAATAAAACAGTTAAATGGACAAGTGATAGAAGTGAAGCTTTTATTAGCGATACTCAAGGCCGAGATCACGTAACTAAAGCAGAAATAGCCCTGGATAAAAATGGCAAATTTAAAGCTATAAGAGTTAAAACAATTTCAAATATGGGCGCATACCTATCTAACTTTGCTCCAATGATTGCTACTCAAGCCGGCACAGTCATGTTAACAGGACTTTATGATATACCCGAGGCTTATGTTAATGTTTTGGGGGTATTTACTAATACAGTTCCTATAGATGCTTATAGAGGAGCAGGAAGACCTGAAGCATCTCACATAATTGAAAGGCTAGTAGATGTAGCCGCCAGCGATCATGGTTTTGCTAAAGATCAAATAAGAAGAATAAACCTCATACCTAATGAAAAGGTGCCTTATAAAACACCTCTCGGTCCAGAGTATGATTCAGGAAATTTTATAAAAAATTTAGAAGATGCCTTAAAAATATCTAAATGGTCAAATTTTTATGAAAGAAAAAAGGAAGCAAAGAAAAGAGGAAAATTTAGGGGTATCGGAATTGGTTGTTATGTTGAAGCTGCCGCAGGCGGACCTAATGAGGATGTAGAAATTATCTTTGAAGAAGATGGATCTGTATCAGTTCTTATAGGAACAATAGCTATCGGGCAAGGAATAGTTACATCGTACTCTCAGGTTTTAGAAGAATTACTAGGTATAGATTTTGAAAAAATAAATATAATTATGGGCGATACTGATAAAGTTGCCACAGGCGGAGGAACTGGAGGATCAAAGTCACTTATGCTTGGTGCTTCCGCTATGAAACATGCGTCTGTTGAGATTATAAATAAAGGAAAAAAAATTGCAGCACACCTTTTAGAGGCGTCAGAGGCAGACATCAATTTTTCTGATGGTTATTTCACAATCAAAGGAACTGATAAAAAAATAAATATAACTGATGTAGCCAAAACAAAGCAATCTGACCTTCCAGAAAACATTGATGCTTCTCTGAATACTAAAGCAAATTCTGATGTAAGCAATGGAACATACCCTAATGGCTGTCATGTATGTGAACTTGAAATAGATGGAGATACTGGCCACGTAAAACTTCTTAACTATACAGTTATTGATGATCTCGGAAAGGTAATTAATCCTCTTATAGTTGAAGGGCAAGTCCACGGAGGAATTGTGCAGGGATTAGGTCAAGTTTTAATGGAACATTGTATTTATGATCATTCAAATGGACAATTGATAACAGGTTCATTTATGGACTATGCAATGCCACGAGCAGATAATGTTCCACCAAAAATATCACTAGGTTTCAATGAAGTCCTCTGTACTAAAAACCCATTAGGCATCAAGGGTGCTGGGGAAGCTGGAACTGTAGGTGCCTTAGGGTGTATTGTAAATGCTCTAGTTAACGCCCTTGAAGAATTTGGAGTCTCTCATATTGAAATGCCAGCTACACCAGAGTCACTATGGGGAATAATTAACAGCAAACAATAGTTTTAATTCTTACCACAGGTTAGTAATGAAAGAATTTGGAATTGGAAAAAGAGTTCTAAGAAGAGAGGATGATAAGCTACTAACTGGTAACGGTCTTTATATGGGAGATATAAATTTTGAAGACCAGTTACATGCTTATGTTTTAAGATCCCCTCATGCTAATGCAAAAATTATTTCAATAGATACCTCCGCAGCTAAATCAGCTAGTGGAGTAATTGGAATATATACTAATAATGACATAGAAATTGAACCCTTACCTTGTGCAGTTGACTCTATGTTTGAATTTAAAAAAAGAAATGGATCAAAAAGATTCTTTCCAAAACACGACGTCTTAGCCTCTAAATTTGTGCGACACGTGGGAGACCCAGTTGCGATTATAGTTGCGAAAAGCCTTATTCTCGCCAAAGATGCAGCAGAATTAATTACCGTAGAATACGAAATTCTACCATGTGTTATTGATCCTGAAGAAGCAATTAAAAATGATTCATATACTATCTACCAAGAAGAGGGAGCAACGGATAATATTGCTTTCTTATTTAATCAAGGTAATAAGAATGCTATAGAAGAAATTTTTAATAAAGCAGACCATATCACTAGGTTTAAACATATAAACCAAAGAATAGTTTGTAATTCTATGGAGCCCAGAGGATGTATAGGTGTTTATCATAAGGAAAAAGATACTTATGAATTATATACAAACACACAAAGTGTATATAGAAATAGAGAAGTTTGTTCTAAACAATTAGGAATCAAAGAAGACCAACTCACCGTCATATGCCCAGATGTTGGAGGTTCATTCGGAATGAAAGGAATGCCTTATCCAGAACAACCACTTGTACTATGGCTTGCTAAAAAAACAAATCATCCTATTAAATGGTATTCAGATAGAAGCGAAGCATTTTTATCTGATACTCAAGGAAGAGATTTAGTAATTGACGCGGAATTAGCATTAACCAAAAATGGTAAATTTCTTGGCATTAGATCATATGCAATAGGAAATATGGGGGCTTATGCATCAAATTTTGGACCAATGATACTCTCTTTAGGTTCCACAAAACTTTTACCAGGTTGCTATGATATTCCAGAAATATATTCTGAAGTAGAAGTAGTAATTACAAATAAAGTCTTTACAGATGCCTATAGAGGAGCAGGAAGACCTGAGGCATCATTCACAATTGAAAGGTTAGTTGATAAAGCGGCAAAGGAACTAAATATAGATCCAATACAAATAAGAAAATTAAATCTTATAAAAGAAAATCAAATGCCATTTACTGGACCTACTGGACTTGTCTATGACTCGGGTAATTTTGGGCTGAACTTACAAGATTGTTTAGATAAATCTAAAATTGATTCATTTGAAAAAAGAAAAGAAAAGAGTGAACTTCAAGGGTATTTAAGAGGAATTGGTATTTCAGTATATATTGAAGCTACGGCTGGTGGAGTTCCTGAAACTAGTAAGATAGAAATAAACCCAGATGGAACTGTAGATGTTTATACCGGGGCTTTAGCTCAAGGGCAAGCACATGAAACTACATTCTCACAAATTGTTGCTGATAAATTTGGAATTGATATTAACAAAATTAATTTTTTTCAAGGAAACTCTAATCTTTTAACAAAGGGAGGTGGAACTGGAGGGTCTCGATCTTCTTACTCAGCTGGTGGTGCAATTTTAGCAAGCACAAATAGTATTATAGAAAAGTCTAGATCAAAAGCATCTGATATTCTTGAAGTAAAACCTGAAGACCTAGAGTTTTATGAAGGAAATTTTATAATCAAAGGAACAGATAAAAAAATAAGTATATTTAATATTGCAAAACAATTTTTGGGTGAAGCAAGTAAAAAAGAAGAAAATAATAAACTCACATCATTTGACTCATACACATCTGAAGGTTCAACCTTCCCCAATGGTTGTCATATTGTAGAGGTAGAAATTGATCCAGAAACAGGGTTTTCTAAAATTGATAGATACACAGTTATTGATGATTTTGGGGTTGTTCTCAACCCAATGATAGTGGAGGGCCAGATTCACGGTGGAATTGCCCAAGGAATAGGTCAAGCTCTTTTAGAAGATACTATTTATGATACTACTGGACAACTAATTACTGGTTCATTCATGGATTATACCATGCCTAGAGCAGATAATATTCCTTCAATAGAAATTTCTATGAACTCATTTCCTTGTAAAACAAACTCTTTAGGAGTTAAAGGGGCTGGTGAGGCTGGAACAACAGGCGCTACTGGTGCTGTAATTAATGCAATCATTGATGCCTTATCACCTTATGATATAAGTCACATAGAAATGCCTGCAACACCTCAAAGAATTTGGGAATCTATTAACAAAAAATAAAATTAACCTTTTTTTGCAGATTCAACTCCCTCAGGTAAAGGAACATCTTTAAGAGCCCACAGATCTCTTGGCGCGTCCATCTCTCCTGCTCGCCAACAAGCAACCTTTCTATCTTTAGAAATTTCTACATAAGGAGGTTTCTCAATAGTGCACTTTTCTGTTGCTATAGGGCATCTTGGGTGAAACCTACACCCTTTTGGTCTATAAATTGGTGATGGCGGATCACCTGTTAAAACTATACGCTTCCTGTCTCCCCCTGGTTCAGGAATAGGAGTTGCTGATAATAATGCAACTGTATAAGGGTGCTGAGGATTGCCAACCAATTCGTCTGAAGGCCCCTCTTCGACTGCCTCACCTAAATACATAACAATTATCCTGTCGGAAATTTGATGCACTAAGGCCAGATCATGTGCAATTACAAGTAAGCCAATACTCAATCTATCTTGTAAATCTCTTAACAAATTTATTATTTGAGCTTGAATTGATACATCTAACGCTGAAACAGGTTCATCTGCTATTATCGCTTCAGGCTCTAGGGCTAGAGATCGAGCTACAGCAATCCGCTGTCTTTGTCCTCCTGAGAATTGGGAAGGAACCCTATCTACAGCATCTTGTGGTAAACCAACCTGATCAAGAAGCTCTTCAACTCTGTTATTAATTTCTCTTCTTGATCCGTACCGGTGCGCTTTAAGAGGTTCAGATATAACTCTTCTAATGGACCATCTTGGATCTAAGCTTGAATAAGGATCTTGGAAAACTATTTGAAGCTTTTTTCTGATTGGCATTAAACCTTTTTGATCAAGATGTGTTATATCTTGACCTGCAAAAAGTATCTTGCCACCCTCAGGCTCATGAGCTCTCATTAAAGTTAAAGCAACTGTAGACTTACCAGATCCAGATTCTCCAACTAAGCCAACTGTCTCTTTCGGTCGAACCCCTAAACTAATTTTGTCAACAGCATGTAGTTTTTTTCCACCTGGAACTCTGAAAGTAACTTTAAGGTCTTGAGCTTCAAGCAAATAATTAGGATCAGAAGTAGTATCATCTAGTTTTTGATGACTCATTTTACACCTCACCTTTAGGGAACCAACAAGCTACTTGCCTATTATCCCTTTTCTCTAACAAAGGCCTTTCGGCACAATTTTCTTTAGTAAACTTGCAGCGAGATGAGAAAGCACAACCTTGAACAATATCTTCTGCTGTAGGCGGCTGACCAGGAATAGGAACTAATTTTGGACGCCTAATATCAAACCTTGGAACAGCTGAGAGAAGTCCCATTGTATATGGGTGTCTAGGACTAGATAAAACTTCTTCAATTGTTCCTGTTTCAACAATTCTGCCGGCATACATAACTGCAATACGATCGCAGATTTCAGCAGCTACTCCCATATCATGTGTAATTAATATCATCGTTGCATTAGCAAGTCTCTCTCTAAACAAGTCTAAAATCTGAGCTTGAATTGTTGCATCTAAAGCAGTTGTAGCTTCATCAGCAATAATAACTTCTGGATGATTGATTAAAGCTAAAGCTATCATTACTCTTTGTCTTAAACCACCTGACAATTCATGGGGAAAAGCTTCAAGCCTATCTCTTGCTGATGGAATTCCAACATCATCAAGAGCTTGAAAAGCAATTTCTAAAGCTTCAGATTTTGAAACATTTTGGTGACGAATAACTGACTCACATAATTGAGAACCAATATTTCTCACTGGATTAAGACCTGTCATTGGATCTTGAAAAACCATACCCAAATCATTTCCTCTAACTTTCCGTAATTCATTAATTGGAAGATTATCAATTCTTCGATCTCTAAGGTTGATTGATCCCTCGATTATTCTGCCTGGAACTGGAACTAAACCTAAAAGGCTTAAAGCAGTCATACTTTTTCCTGATCCTGACTCTCCGACAAGACCTAAAGTTTCCCCTTTTCTGAGTTCAAAAGAAACACCGTTAACTGCATTAAATGGAGTTTTCTTTTTAGGTCTAGGAAATTGCACAACAACATCTTTTACACTAAGGATAACTTCATTATCGAGATTACCAATATCTCGATTCTCCATTTCAGTTTGTAAAGTCATACTTCAACTGCCCTTGCACGTTTTCTTGAAAGTTCTGCTATTCCATCACCAATTAAATTTAATGAAATAACCGACCAGACTATTGTTATAGCTGGAACAAGCATCATCCAAGGTGCAATTACTAAATACTGTCTACTATCAGAAAGCATATTTCCCCATGAGGGTGCATTTAGAGGAGCCCCTAAACCTAGAAAGGAAAGTGCACTCTCAATGATAAGTAATACTGCAAAAAAGAAAGCAGCCATTACAAGAATGGTTGGCCTTAGACCTGGAAGGATATGAAAAATTAATATGGACCATTTAGAAACACCAAATAACCTTGCAGCTAAGACGTACTCCCTTGTGAGCAACCCTCTAGCTTCAGCATAGATAACACGAGAAACTGCTGTCCAAGCTATAAACCCCATTGTTAAAGACAAAGTCCAGAAACCCCTCTCAAATAAAGCCGTTACGACTAAAGCCAAAACTAAAAAAGGCATAGCAATCATTGCTGATACACCCAAAAGAACAGTTGTTCGAATCCAATTCTCATACCACGCTCCTATTAGACCGATAGTCGTTCCTATAACAGCAACACAAATAACAGCAACACCGCTTATTCCTAGAGACCAAGGAAGACCACCCATGACTCTAAAAAATAAATCTCTCCCTAATTGATCAGTTCCAAAGACATGATAACCTCCCTGCGGACCATCATAACCAGGAGGTTTTAGTCTCTCTCTCAAATTTCCATCAAGGAAATCTTCTCCTAAAAAAATTAGTTGAACTAATAACGCAATAACAATCACAAAAAACATGACTAATCCAAGATCCAATTGCAGGGAACCGGTGCTAGGAATTTTAATTTTTGAAGAAGTATTTGTTGTCACGCTCTTTGCCTCCTCAATCTAGGGTCAATGAAAATAAAAGCAAGATCAGTAGCGGTTATTGATAAGTAAACAAATACAGAGATAACAAAAACAGCTGCTTGCACAACTGGAAAATCTAAAGTTGTGACTGAGGTAACTAACAATCTTCCTAAACCAGGCCATGCAAAAATAACTTCTGTAATTATTGATCCACCTATAAGAAAGGAAACTTGGGCCCCAATTAAAGCTGTTGCTCCTAACATTGCATTTTTCAAAGCATGTTTCCAAAGCAAAGTATTAAATCCAG
>MDSZ01036493.1_pt1 | contig 12190 bp, 5 predicted proteins | sample 811201 | NCBI WGS metagenome assembly MDSZ01 (sample SAMN05326647, study PRJNA326480) | marine metagenome | isolation source: seawater | place: Indian Ocean: North | collected 2010
CCCCCCCCCCCCCCCGAAAAAAAACAGCTTTTGTCAAACCCGTCCAATTTTTCCCCCCCAAAAAAAGGATTTTGTGTTTAGGGTGTAAGATTTGTAAAGATTTTTTTTTTTCCGTTTTTCTTTGGGGAGATGAACGTCGTTTCGGGGGGGGGGGTATCGTGCACAAAACAAAAAATGTCTCCGTAAAAAAATGAGCACCTACCGAGATGTGTGTGTGTGTGTGTGTGTGTATGTCTTTTGTGTTCTCTCTCAATGTGTATTAAAAAAAACTCTCTCCTCTCTGTATCGCGCTTGCTCTCTCTCTCTCTCTCTTATTTTTTTACCTACCTACCTCCTCCTTCGCGTCGCGTGCGATGGATTTTTGGTGGTGGTATTCTGTGTTGGTGTTCTTGTTTTTGTTTTCGTTGTTCTTGTCTTTGACGCTCTCTCTTCGTCACAAATACATTACAAAGCGTTCTTCACCGCGGCGACGGTTTCGGCGTCCAATGCTTTGATTTCAGATAACATGGCTTCAACCTTAGCCGCTCTCGCTTCTTGCATGACGGCAGAAACGATTTTATCTCCATTGGAGTCCACGTAAGATTTGACCTTCAAGTCATCGTCCCACTTGCACCCTCCTCCGACAACAGTCTCTTTGACGATTTCGGAAACAGATCGAGACAATTTGGCGCCGGCTAATTTGTCTTCGCACGAGTCGATGAGCGCATCGATAGATAATCGCCGCTGTAAACGGTTGTAGAAGTATTCTCTGGCCTTTGGCCACTCGACGACGCCGTTGATGACGCCCTTGGCGAACATTCTCCCAGATCGATCGTGCAAATCGGCAAACTCGTGCGCAACTTGAGTGTACATCGGCAACAACGAGTTCTCTCGCTTCTTGATAGCGTCGTGGTTAGCTTCTGGGTTCTTGTCCAACTCTATTAACTCTGGGTCCATTCTGTGCATAGTCGCGAGTTGGTCTTTTTGTCGGAACTTGACCTCGCAGATTCCTGGAGGTTCCAAGATGCCGCCTCGAGACTCGGTGTCGGCAAACATCTCCATCTTCTTCGAGTTGATGGTTGGATCAACAACGACCCACGCGCCACCTCTCAATTCACCGTTCGGCGGAATGTACACAAATACCGGTTGCGTGTACTCTCTCAACTCGTCAACAATCATCGCTCCGAATTTCAAAATCTCGCCGTACATATCTCTCGTACCTCCAGAGAAGCCTCTCCAGTTGGCAAAGATGATCAGTGGCAAGTTTTCACCTTTATTGAAATCTCGTATCGCAGTGGCCGTTTTGTGCGCAGAGTCCGGAAACCAAACTTGACCGGCTTGCGCTAAAATAGCCTCTCGAGATTCCGGGTTCGCTGGATCCGCCGGAACGCGTTGTTCCATCAAGCGCGTCTCGACCGAGATGACGCCCATCGGGATGCCGCCTAATCGAGCGCGGCCGACGACGACAGATTTACCCCAGTCCGGTAAGGTTTCGGTCCATGAATCCTTATCAAAGAAGCCAGAGATGTAATCGCCGGTTTCTGGGTTAGTCATACCAGCGATCATGTGACGCGGGTCGTACGGCGTCTTCGTCGGCATGAACTCAATCGCGCGATTCACCGGATCGGACGTCGGCAACGTTGGCGCCGTTTCGATGGTCGTCTTTGGCGTGTACGATAACCATCGGATGATGGCATCGACGCCCGCTTGATCGTCTTCAACTTGCAAGTGCGAGACGCCGTTCGGCATCATGACTTGCGGGCCGCCAAGTTGGTCTTGCGAAGTGTACACTTCCTTACCGAGCAACTTGTTCAAGGCCAAATAGCCGGTTAAAATCATCGGACCGTTCTTCATTTGGATGTTTCTTTGGCCTAATCTGTTCAAGTACGCACCGATACCAACAGATCGACCGGAGATGTACGACAAGGTAAACGCTTGATCGTATGCCGCGGACTGCTCACCAGCAATCATACCGGAGCCTCTCAAGTTTTCGACACCGATGCCGTGAATTTGACCGATGATATCCGTCAATTTCATTCGCGTTTCGCCGCCTTCATTGACTTTCTCCGCATTGACCGTGCCTTCCGGGAAGTTCTTGTAGTCCTCCTCGGTGAGGTAGAGGTACTCGAAGCCCATACCCGGGTTGGCTTCGTCAATCCATGCTACTTTGAAGTACGGCTTCAACTCCTCGACTAAACCGATTCGAGCGCCAGAGTTACAGGCCAAGAAGACTCTCGGGATATTATTTTCTCGGGCGTATTGAGAGACGGCATAGTAAAAGTCGTCCTCTTTGACGCCGAACGAACCAGACATGACGGTGCAATCATTTCCGACAAACACAACTTCTCGTCCTTCTGGATATTCGCACGTCTTCATCGTGCATTTCCACGCAACCATACCGATTTTGTTTTGACCCGGGACGCCTTCCTTCTTCCATGTCAATTCTTTCGTGTTTTCATCAAAAACCGCTTCTTCCGCTTGGAAGAAGTTTTGCGGAACAGAGCCAGAACCAACCGAGGCGATTTGCTTTCTCCACGCGGACAACATCGCTTTTTCAATCAAGCCAAGGAAGTCGTAAATGTATGTCGTCCCGATGGCTCTCGCAATCGCTCTCTTGTTTTGCAACGGACCAGCCGATGGGTAAGGCTCAAAGAAGCACGCTTCGTCATTACCGTCATTCGTGATCAAGCAGAATTGCTCGGCGCGTCCAGAAACTGGTTCGAGGTACTCCCTGTATGCGTCAACCTTCAACCAGTTGCCCGACATGGACGTGGCCATTATGCGAATAGGCGTCAATTCGTTGCTCACGCGGAATCGAAGTTCAATCTCATCCACGGATAGGTTCAACAATCGAGTGGAGTTTGCGGCAATGTACTCGGAAACCTTTTCCTTCAACAATTGCGTTTGCTTCGTGAAGTCGCCCTCAACCTCGGATAAATAGTTGATGTAAATTCTAGTGGAGTTGCATCCTTTCGCTTTTGAATCCATTCTTGCAATATCGATCGCATCCAAAGCCTTGTTCAAAGTTCTCTCCAAACCGCCGGACATGGTGTCTCTGCTGTGCGCGAGTCTTCTCAACATCATGTCTTTTGCTCTCGTACCAGCGGCTAAATCGCCGACGTAAATGTGCAAGTCTCTGTTTACCGTCGGTAATCTCGTCAATTTGTAGTTCTCCAATCGGACAAGTTCGAGCAAGTGTAACACCGTTGGTCGCTCGCCTCTGTAGAGCGGATCTTCGGCGTAGTCCTTATTCGAGTGCCACGTGCGGTAGACGGGTAACGCAAACTTCTCAAATACCAAGCAGTTGACGAATTTCACGTTTATTGCTTTCAATTCGTCCCTGTGCTTTGCGCAGATTTGGTCCATCTTCAACGACCAATCGCCGTCGTCTGGTTGTTCGGTTTGCGCAATGTGCAACACCGGAGGACCCGTGGCGTCGCCGTGCGCCGCCTTCAACTGCGCCAAATATGAGCCAAAGTTTTGTTCGACTTCGGAAATATTCTTTGCGGTGATGAGCAAACCAGTTCGAACGGGAGAATCATCCGGATACGTTCGGAACTTAAATTTCCACGTCAAAGAGTTCCCATTTTCGCCTTTGGAAACATCGAGAATGTTGTGGGCACGGTAGACACGACGCGCGTACGTACTCATCGCATTCTCGCGAACCAAATCATCTTGATCTTCAAACAAGGACGGCAACAAATCGACGGCTAAAGTCGGCGATTCGGCCAGAGCTTGCAAATCGCCAGTTTCCGCCTCGCCCCACGGTCGCAACAACTTCTTCTTCCCGGCGAGAATTTTGCGAAGCTCGGCGACTCTCTTATCAAGAGATGGTAACCGTCGCTCTTGCAAGATGGCGTTCGCGGAAAGAGCAACTTCTCCATAATCACCGCCTCGAAGTTTGGATAATCGCTTGATGGTGGCTACGAACGAATCCGAGATTGGCGCGTGGTCGTCCGCCCACGAAATCGGTCCTCTCGCGATGACTCTTTGCGGCAAAGTTGGCGCTTGCAAGAGCAAGTTCAGGACAAGTTTCGATCGTTCCTTCAATTTAGAGTGCGCGCGAACTTGTCCCAAGACCGGATTCAATGCTGCTCCCGTTTTACCCTTAATAAGCGTCGCCATGACCGCATCCATGGACTTAGACTCAAAGACACTCTCGACGTCCAAGTATCGCTGCACGATGCCTTCCATAATAGAAGTGGCCTTTTCCCACCGGGACTGTCCGTCGGTTTCGTCTTGTTCCGTGAACGCCGTGTACAAGTTCGCGAGAGCTTCGTCGACGTCGCCGCCGAAACCATCGAGAATCTTGTTCACGCGATCAACTGCTGCGGTGAGTTTCTCATCCGCAGTAGCCGCCGGTTCGTCCACCGATGACATTCTGAAGTCACCACTGAAGTTGATAATCTTTTTCACCTTCGATGGGTCCTTCAACTCGAGGTTCGCGAGTAAATCACCAGCACCAATCACCGCTCCGGCGGTTTTCGCGTGCGAGATTTTCCCGGATTCTTGCGCGATGAGTGGCATGACCATCTTCATCGCCTCGGCTTCGGCATACGGCATTCCGGCTTGAACTTCCGCACCATCCTCTTGCAAAAATCGAATGAGCTTACCAGTGACATCTGTTCTCAACTCAGACGGGTCAAATAACGTCGGCAGCAACCACGTTTGGCTGTCCAAAGTCATGCGCAAACCCAATGGTTCTTCCAAACCATCAATTTCGTGCGTGACGCCGCCGTACATGGCCACCAACGTACCATCGTTGCGTCGAAACATCTTCGCCAAGATACTTTTTCCGCCAATGGCCATTTCGTACTCATCTGCACCGACTCTGGTGCACGTAAACTCGTACTTAGTATCTTCATAAGCGATTTCAATCGGAAACGACGTCAACTTCGCGATGCCTTGCGTGGACACTTGACCTTTTTCCCACGAGGAGAGAAAAGTTTTTTCTTCTTGCTCGGAATGATTGAACGCTCTGAACAGCGCAGCGCCGAGAACAATCGCGTGCGGATCGTTCACCAACGAGATCGATCGTTCTTTGATCAAGCCATCCAACCACGACGTATCGATAGTGTTCTCTTTAAAGGCTTGCGTTTCCAAAAGCTTGACGAGGTATTCAACTGCCGTGCGAATTTCACCCCGAACCACCATACCTTTCAACGCCAAGACCAACGCTTTTCTCGCTTCTTCTCTCGTTTTACCAGAGGCAAAGACATGACCAAACTGCGAATCCGCGAATTCGTGCACGCCTCCGTTAGCACCGACGGAAAAGTAACCCCAAACCGTCGGGGTCGATTGGAAGTGCACTCTTTCGATGCCGCCGGAAGTCGGCTTGAAACCTTCGTCTGGATTTTCAGCCGTAATTCTCGCCGCAATCACATGGTTTTCAACCGGCTTATACTCTTCGTTCATGAAGTCAATGGCATCCGTGCCTTCAACATCTCTTCCATAGAATCGTCTCACGTCTGGCATTCTGTGAAGCGGGATACCCATGGCGACCTGCAACTGCGTCGCGGGCATGTTGACGCCGGTGATACCTTCCGTCACCGGGTGTTCAACTTGCAAACGCGGGTTCAATTCCAAAAAGAAGTATTTGTCCGTCGCAGCATTATAAAGATATTCAACCGTACCGGCACCGATGTAACCGATGTTTTGCGTCAATCTCTGCGCGGCTTTTTCCATCTCGCGGAAAATATCCGGCTTGGCGACGATTGGCGGACCTTCTTCGAAAATCTTCTGGAAACGTCTTTGCGTGGAGCAGTCACGGCCGTTAAACGCCACAGCGTTGCCGTGTTCATCACCTACAATTTGTACTTCCAAATGTCTCGCTTCCGTGCACAATTGCATCATAAACATTGGCGAACCCGGAACTTCCGCTTTCACTTGGTCAAAGTTAGAAATCAACTCCTCCTTGTTGGCGGACATACGGATACCTTTACCGCCACCACCTTCGGATGCTTTCAACATGACCGGAAATCCAATTCTATCCGCCGCGGCGACGCACTCTTCGACCGTCGTTACCATGGCTTTATCGAATGTTTCTTTCGGAATCGTACCTTCTGGCGTCAAGTTGGCGACTAAGCCGTCCCCAGACCATGGAATCGACGGCACTTTCGCCGTTTGCGCGAGAATGTTCGCCGCAATCTTATCGCCGAGGACAGACATGACTGGTGCAGTTGGACCGATGAACTGGATTCCATTCTTCGCCAAAGCCGTCGGCAATTTCGGGTTCTCGGATGCGTGCCCCCAACCTGGCCAGACGCCGTCCACGCCTTCTCTCACGGCAATCTCCGTAATCAAATCCACATTCGCGTAGTTGTTCACGTTCTTACCGCCCGGAACTTCAACAAAATCATCTGCATAACGGATAAACTCTGCGTTCGCCCCAATATCTTCCGGAGTGGCCATAGCGACAAACTTAATCGCATTCTCATCGCCCAACTCGTTGTACGCCCATCTTCGCATGGATAAAATAGCCTTTGTCGCCGCCATACCGTTGTTCGCCACGAGCACTTTTCGAATCACTCTCTTACCGCCTTTGTTTGCAACGTACTCTGCTAACTTATCTGAAGCAGATGCCATGGACGATTGCTCCGGTTCTCTCACTGCCTTCGTGGTAATCTTTCTTCTTGCCGCAATCGCTGAATCTCTCGTCGACGGGATCACCACCGGAAACGCGCTCTGCACCGTCGACGGTCTTCGAATCGCCGTCCTCGCGCTCATGGAGCCTTTAGAAGAACTGTCGCCAAGAACTGTTGATATGTGCGTTAGAAAAGAGAAGTGAAAAGTCAGTATGAATGCAAACACATTCGAGCAGCGGCGGCGCGCGCGGAAGAAAAAAATAATCTAATAAAAAAGCCGTTTCCCAAAGCAAAATGGATAATAATGGATAAAACCACTCAGCTCGACCAAGAATCATCTCTTGCAGTAATCTAATCGCCTGGTTTCTCGCGCGCGTTTCAGAGCATCACGCGAACGTCTCTTAACCGTTTAAAATCGAGAACACGAAACAAATACTATTTACGCACACGAACTTCTCTTCGTCTGACTCGCAACTCCACCGAGCGACGCTCGGACGAGCGATGATTGCGCGCTCATTTTTTAAGTGACTGGACCAAGACTACCCTTGTAAAAATTCGAAGGAGGAAGTTGGTTAGATAAAAAATGGGAAATCGCGCGTTTCGAAAACGCGCTTCGAAAACGGTCTTTCGAACCGAAAACCACACCGAAAACTGAAGTAAAATACACCAGATCTATTCTTCCCACCCACCGCGCTCCGCGTTTGGTCTTCCGTGCCCGCCGCGCCTCCCTAAGCGCGCGAAATGCGGCACGATTTTTCCCGATTGGTTTTCCGTCTTTCCGACCCGGAAGTGGGCGACTCAAAGCGGGAAGCGGTGGTGTTAACGAGAAATTCGAGACGACATTTTTTTGCCTATATCTAGATTTTACCTCTTTCGCAAAAACGCGCCCTCTCTCTCTCTCTCTTCTCTCTCCTGCGCGCGCGCGACTGTGCAAAAATCTCGCTCGGACAAATCTGCCTCGCGAAATTTTCGTCTGTATTCGCGGGTCGGTGCGTCGCGCGTGCCTGTCGTTGTGTCGTTTCCGGGAGAATGGATTATATTATTTTTCTTTTTTTTTTTGTATCTCTTTTTGTAGCTTTTGATGACCCGGATGACGACGACGACACCAAAATGGACGGCCCCCAAAAAAAGTAGACTGCACTTTGTGGCGACGCCAAAAAGTACCTACCTTAACGCCAAACTTTTGTAGACGACGGTGGAGAAAAAAATTTCTCATCGACGCTCAAATAAGAATCAAAGAGATTTTTGTTCCTTAGTAGGACTCCGTAATACCCGTGTGCTCTTTTGGTTTCCCACAAAAAAACACTCCATTAAAAACACACTCTTTTGTTTTTCCCAAAGCTTTTGGAGGAAAAGGAGGAGGAGGAGGAAGAGAGACCACGCGCGAGAATGAAACGACGGGTTTTTTGGGGGTAATAAAACCACGCGACGCGAGAGAGAGATGCGATGACGGGCCCCGCGTTGGAGCAAAGAGCGACGTCGTGCGCGCTCGCGTCGACGAGTCGGCGAAGGACGACGATGCGTTCGAGAACAGAGAGGCAAAATCGAGAAACGAATTGGACGAGAAGGATTACACAACCGCGTGGAAGGAGGAAGACTCGTCGTCGAATGATGCGATACGACCGAGAGGACTGGGAAGAGTACGAAACAACAGAGGACATCTTACGAAGAGATGAAGATTTAGAGCTTCTCGTGAGAGATTTGACGATGGAAGAGGAAGAAGACGATGTGGACGATGAAGCAAGAAAAGCAGCAAGTACGGAAATACCAATAACGCCGGGAGCGAAATATCGGGCTCGAATAGACGCGTCTCCAGATGCCACGTGGGAGGCCGTTTCAGATGCGAGTTTATTTAGCACGTTTGCACCAAACGTGCGAACGTCTCTTCGGAGTTTTTCGAGCAGCGGCGGCGTGTCCACTTATCGTCTCGCGAGCGACTGCAGAGACGAGCTGATTTTATGCGCCAATGCGTTGAGAGGCGAAATTTTCTTGGAGGTTGTTTTATTGCCGCCGAAAAAGGGAAAGATATCTTCGAATTCTTCAGTTTCTTCGTCGAAAACCAGCGATAACAGAAGAAAGAAGCAACCAGAGGCGCCGATGATTTCCAGAATGCTCACGTTTTCCAGCCGAGACGTGGACAGACGAAACGGAGAGTTTGAGTGTTTCGGAAAGATTAAAATTACGAGATTAAAATCGGCCTCATTCGCGTGCGAGTTGTCGTATGAGTGCGAAATTCGACCTACAAAGTATCCAGTTTTGCGGAGAGCGTTAGAAAGGGTCACGAGACAATCGTTTGAGGAGATTGCGACGGCGATTAATCAACGCGCGAGTGCAATTCAGAGAGCGAAATTGAACGCACCGTTTTTAGATTTAGAGGCATTGAACTGGAACGACGCCGGCGAAGAGTTTTATTACGTGGACGAGTTTGACGACGACGGGTATTTTATCGGTCGGAGGAAAAAACGAAGAGATGGAGAATTGGTGAAAGCGGGGTTGAAGGATTATTTAGGTTTGAGCGAAGTGAGCGTACCTTTAGTTCAACAAGGAGGAGATGAAAAGGAAGACATCAACAACAATAACAACTCCGCCAAGAAAAGAATGATGTCAATCTCTGGTCTATCTCGACCTCCAACCGTGCGACGAAACGTCATGCCGCCGGCTGAAAACCTTTCCTGGCAAGCAGCGCAAGACAACACGACGACCGGCGCACAAGGCGGACGATGGTTCGACGAAATTATCGACGCAGACGCTGCTGAGGATTTGTCGACTTCGGCGCCCGGATCAATCGAAGTGCACAACAGAAGGTACGACACATCGGCAGTGTATCACCGACGAACGCTGAGTGCAGTGCGTATTGAGGCACCACCGAGTTTAGTGTGGAAAGTGCTCACGGCGTACGAATCGTTGGCAAAATTTGCTCCAAATTTGGTACACTGCGAAATCTTACCAAACGCCACTCTCGGCGGTGCTGTGGCAGGAGGGGGAGTAGCAAAACATACAGGTAAAAACTTGAAACGCCTTCGATTCGTGTTTCTCAAGCACTGCTTATGTCACGTGATTTATGAATCCGTCGGTGTCGACCTGTCGCAAAAAGACGAAGAAGGTGAAATACAGTTTCGTGTTTTGAGAAACCAACGAAGAGACGGCGTTTTACAAGGTAAATTTTTAGTCGTCCCTGTCAACGATTCTAGCGACGACGATGACGATGACGATGAAGCTGAAGCGACGATATTAAAATTTGCCATCGAAGGCATCAACGCCAAGGCAAATTACAATAACGGCGGCGCGCGCAAACCGCCTCTGGACGAACGACAAGTCGTCGACGAAACGATCGAGTTTTTAACAACTCTACGAGCGCATATCGAAGCGATATCTCTGGAGAAAGTTATCCCGTTGGTTACCTTCGATAACTCCGTGCGTAAACTCAACATTGTCCCAGAGTTGGACCAAACGAACCAAACGATCGCCGAGTTTATGCGTCTGAATCCGAAATTAGACGAAGAGCAAGAAGATTCTATCGACGCGACCATCTCGAGAGACGACGACGAGTTGACCATAGCGGAAAGAGCGGAACTGTACGGGTTAACCGAAGCGGCTATGAAACGAACAACAGCCTCCTCCTCTTCCTCCTCCATGAAGAAGAAGAACAGTTATGATAAGAAATCGTTCGACGAAGACGAAGAAAAAGAACTTCTCGAGGCCTTGAGGATGGACATCGAAGCGTTCAACGCGACTCTAACGAAAGACGATAGCGAAACGCAACAACAACAACAACAACAACAACAACAACAACAACAACAACAACAACAACAACAACAGAGAATACCGCAAAAGCTTCTCTTGCGACAATACGGTCGAGAAGATTTAGAAAAGCGCATCCGAGAGCTCGGTGGATATAAGCTCGTTTCAGAAAAGTTCGGATGGGATAGAAACATGCCCAAGCCTAGAGGTTATTGGCGAGACTTGGAGAATGTACGCGTAGAACTCGAGTCGTTTTTAGAGTCCCAAAAGTTACCTCTGGGTGAGTTACCCTCGCGAGGCGTTTTCATGGAAAACGGGAGAGAAGACATCTACCAATCGTTTCGGTTCCACGGCGGCGCGACTGAAGTGGCCATGAAGTTAGGTTTGATCGGTTCCTCTTCTTCCTCAAAACGTTCGCATTGAGAGGAGGCATAAGCAGAAAACAACATTTTAGGGTAGATTCAAAATAGAACGACACAGACGTGTTTATATTTATAAACTAGTTCGCTCGGAGGTACTCCACGCTGCATAAATACGCGTTGAAAATGGATGACTGCTTTGTCTCACTTTGTCACACTTTGTCACACACGCACAATCTCTCTCTCTCTCCCTCTCTCGTTACGGAACAAAACTCGCATAAATATCCCCGTCCTCATCCACCATCACCGGATATACACCTAAATCCACTGGCGTCGTATTTTCCTTCAACTTTCCCAACAATTTCCTTGGTAACGTGTTTTGCGGACACCACTCGATAACTTTTCCCGTGGTCAGGTCGTAACTCGTGCCGTCGAACGGGGAACGAATGGAAGCGCCTCCAGGGCCATTGAATAACTCTCCATCAATGAGTGGATATTTGTACGCCGTGGAGTTACAATCGCACACGTAAATCAAATCTCCCACTCGCACCACGCAAAAGTTACCATTCGCTAACTCCACGGCTTTTATGTTCTTCTCCCCGAGTTCCGAGAGGTTCAAAATCTTCAAAAACCCGCTTCTCGGAACCTTCTTTCTTCTGTTGAACTCCTCCGCCATTTTCCTCCCTTCCGACGCCGGCGTCTTCTTCTTTTTCGTTTCTTTTTCCCTCTTTTTTTCCGCGCCTTCTATTTCCTCTCCGATGATGTCCGAGATGCCTTTCCCGCGTCTCCCTCTCGCCGACGCGTCGACCTCGCGTCTTCTTCTCTTCTCGTCCAATCGTCGTCGCGCTGCTCTTGCCGGTAAAGATGATGATGATGATGATGATGATGATGATGACGACGACGACGACGACGACAATGACGACGACGACATTCGCGGGAACCGCCCGGTCCTCATCCAGAGCGCCTCGTTGTTTTGCGCGAATTTGGCGGCACAAAAAAACGACGACATTCTTCTTTTCTTCTTCTTCTTCTTCTTCTTCTTCTTCTTCTTCCGAGCAGGCGGGCTCTCAAAAGCACACAGTTCTCGTGTAGTATATCTCTCTCTCTCTAACAAAGACGAATGAGGAATAATGCAAACAAAAAAAAATGCGTCAAAGCGCGTTCGGTCCCCACAAACACAAAGAAGAATTTTTTTTTTTGACTCGTTTTGTGTCGCACTAATTTATAACACGAGAAGAAGAAGAAGAAGAAGAAGAAGAAGAAGAAGAGCCAAAATTTTTTTTTTTTTGTGTCTTCGTTCGACGACTTTGACGACGATTTGTTTTTTTTGAAAGGAGGAGGAGGACCCTTTGGAGGAGGACGGAGGAGGACTTTGGAGGAGAAAAAAAAAGGAAAAGTCTCTCTCTCTCTTTCTCTTTTGAATCCAAAATTCAACACTTGGTCCAATTTAATGTATAACTCTTCTTCAAAGAAGACGACGACGACGACTTTGACGACTTTGACGACGACGACGACGACGACGACGAC